>JAABUZ0100000045.1_pt1 | contig 268361 bp, 213 predicted proteins | sample 5562091 | NCBI WGS metagenome assembly JAABUZ01 (sample SAMN12813069, study PRJNA571459) | rock metagenome | isolation source: Antarctica rocks | place: Antarctica: Victoria Land, Linnaeus Terrace sud | collected 2015-12-21 | reverse complement strand
TGATCCCGTACTTGCAGTACCAGCGAACGCAGAGCAGGATGATCTCAACCGGGAAACGACGACGCTTGAACATGAACTCATCGTAGAGCCCACCAGATCACAACGCTCGGTTAATGCAACAGAGCCCAACGGAGTATCTGCCCTTGATTGATCACAAGCAATTGAACGAACTCGGGCACCAGATCGACTCGGCTCCGACAACGCTGATTCTCAGCGCTTACAGGAGCTGGAAGAGCAGTTCGCGAAACTCTGCGGTCCGCTTTCCCCCGACGATGATCTCGGAGCTTACATCTGGTACTTCAGAAGCAACATTCATGCCGCACTTCAGGACATAGCCGGTCGACACGCGTGGGAATGGCGACTTCCACACCGTGAGCGGCAGATTCTGTATCTCCGCCGCGCAGCGGCTCACCCCGCGTTCATCAGGTTAGCTGATGTGAGCAAGGCGTCCATCCTGACGAACATCGGAAACGCTCTCAGCTCAATAGGGAGAGGCTTAGAAGCTATCACTCTCTATGACGTAGCATTACATACTGTCCCGAACTTCGCCATGGCGCTTGGCAACCGAGGAGAAGCTATGTATGCCCTTCTTCATAGCATTCCTGACCCCGGCCACCCGACCCTCATCGCAGCGTCGGCTGTAACCTGGCATCGTCGAGCCCTCGCCGAAGGCCCATCGCCACGCATCAGACTTTCTACGAAGGTGGCGTACTGCGTTGGCGTCGTGTACACCAAGTCCGCGGCAACGAACTGCTTGGCAATCTGCGGCTTCAGCCACTTTCCGTCCTTGTCCGTCGGTTGTGCGATGTTGCCTTCCATCCATGGTCGCTGCGTGTACGCGGTGTGCGTCATACCCGCCGGATCGAAAATGAGCGTTTGGGCGAGGCTTTCGAACGGCTTAGCCGTCTTCTTCTCCGCAAACCGGGCGACGTACTGAAAGCCCTCGCCGGAATAGCCGAACCTTTCCCGGGATCACGCGTGAATGCCAGCTTTCCGCCTGTTTCGCGCCTCCAGTTTGCGAATCCTGTCTGGTGTTCCAGCGCGAGTCGAGGAGTCAGCAGCCTAGTCCTCGGATCAGCAGCCACGTCAGGATCAACCCAGTAGGGATACATGGGTTCGTCTAGCGAAAGTTTTCCGGCGGAAGCGAGGCGCAGGATTACCTCGGCAGAGATCGGCTTCGACATGGAGGCGATGTTGTAGAGCGTCGCTGTACTCACAGGCATACCCGGGCTTTGCTCGCCATAGGCCTCCGCGAGAATAGTTTTGCCGTCTGCAACTTTTGCAAATGAAACGCTTGCAACGTGCTCGCTGTTCAGCAGCGTCGAGATGATTTGCTTGCGATTCTCTGGTGGCGACTGGGCGGCCACGTGACGACCCGAAGAAGCCAGTGATGCAAGTACGAGCAGGGTGGAGAGCACACGTACGTTGTTGCCGAAGATCAGAATGGTCACACCTCGCTGGTCGGCGTCTGTCATGAAGGCATATACGTTAAGACGAGAGTTTGGTTCCGTACTTTGTTTGCTGTCTGCAATCCTCCGACTTCATCGGCCGAGCCGCCTACCCAAGCGCTCAAAAGAGCATCGCTCAGCGCGTTATCACCGACCTTGCTGCACAGAGTGTCGCCGAATCCCAGAACTGGGAGAGTAGCCATTGAGCAACGTCGAAGGCATCTCGCCGGTCAGCGGGCCGCGACGTCGCTCAACAGCAGACCCCTCGACCCGCCGCTTTCGGATTACGCCGAAGTTATCGACATCCTGCTTTTGACCTACGCCGCCCTGATTTTCACCACCTACCGCTTCCGTAAGCTCGCTCAATCGGTCGAGACCGGCGCATCTCCAGACTGCAATCTACAAAAGATGCGGGTGAGGTCTCCCATTCAGTTCAGAGTGCGCCGGCGAGAAGACCGGCCCACTCTTCCCTCACCCGTTGCCGCGCGCCGTCGTCTCGGACGATGAAGAAATGAAGGGGGCTGCTGAGCGGAGCCAAGCCGCCGCTACCAAGTGCTCAGTCCCAGCAAAAGACGGATGTTGACGTCTCTTCTCACACGGTCCAGATAATCCCGGTCGCGCCTGACGTCAAATTAGGAAACGACCAGATTGTGGATGCCGGCGAGACCAATACCTAAGATCGGGCGAAGCGCCAGATCTTGCCCGGACAGACACATCCCATTTGAGCTGTATCCCATCCGACTATCGAGCAATCTGGACTTGTAGTAGCTTGCCCGGACGCTTAGGAGAATACCTATGTATCATCACGTAAAAAAGTTGATGTATGACGTCACAGTCGACGTACCCGATATTCGGTTCGGCAACCTGCTTTTAGAACAGTTCGGTGGTGCTAACGGCGAACTTGCCGCTGCGATGCAGTACACCATTCAGGGCTGGAATTGCGACGATCCAGAACGCAAGGATCTGTTGATGGATATTGGGACCGAAGAGATCAGTCACCTGGAAGTTGTGGGTGCGCTAATCCGTATGCACCTCAATCCACAGAAGAAGACCTTAGATCAGGCAGAGATGGATCCCCTTCTTGCAGTGACCGGAGGCGGAGGAATCAACATCTATAACTCGAACGGCAATCCTTGGACTGCGGATTATCTGAAGATCAGTGGTGAGTTGGATGTGGATCTGCGGAACAACATTGCCGCTGAAGCTCGCGCGAAGATCACATACGAACGGTTGATGCACCTGACGGATGACCGCGGAACTCTCGACGCTCTGCAGTTCCTCATGACTCGGGAAATCACTCATCTGAAGGCGTTCAGTGCGGCACTTGACAGCCTTGGTCAGGACCGTTTTCAGATCGGCATGTTGCCACCCACTCCGGGCATCGTTGACGAATACTATAACGACTCGACCGGATCAGGTGCATTGGGCACGGATGGCGTAGGCAGCTGGATCAACCTCTACGGCCTGAAGATAGCGGACACCCCGGAAATCTTCAAATCCATTGCACAGAGTGAGTCGGCGAATGCTCAACTTGCTCAGAAAGCACCTGTCGTCAAAATGCAGGCACAGATTCCAGCCAAAGACAAGCCTTCCATCCATGGCAATCCGGCCATTGCACCTGCTGAAGCGAATGGAAGTGCCTCCGCCAAAGGGATGACACCTCTAAACGTTAAAGAGCCTGTATTTTCCAAGTAGAAGAGGAAAGAAGCAGGAACGCTCAAGTTCCTGCTTCTTTCTATTCACAAATGGTCCTGGCAGGGATCGGACCAGAGTAATCTGCATGATCTCTGGCCACGGGCGAGCGGCTCGTTTGTCAGTCAGGCAAGCTTCACGAAGCTCCGATCGAAGATGAGGAGTACACCGGTTGATGGAAAACATCCTGGAGCTTTGACCATGACCGTCGATCCCATTCTCGCTCTTACGTCGCTCGGGTATATAAGCGCAAGCTCGGCGATCCAGAGACACAGGATTCCTGGCAGAGCATCCACTACTGGTACTGGGAGCATTGGAAGTTCTTTCGTGCCGAAGTCAAGACTTCGATCATCCAGGGGATCGCTGTCTTCCTGTCGCTCTTCGAGACGAACGCCCAGGTGCGGCGCGTCTTCTGCCCGCCGAAGGAGCTTTACGAGGGTAGACCCTGTGCCTCCGATCCTGACGGTGTGGTCCTTCCTCAGTTCAGCGAATTAATCGAGTCGGGCAAGGTCGTGGGGTTGAATTTTCCCAAGGCCCTCAACCCGGCACTGGCAAAGATTATCGGCACCATGATGAAGGTCGACTATCAGCGCTCCGTCCTGCTCCGTATCCCGGAGATGGAAGATGGCTCGGAGAGACACTTCCGGCCAACATCTTCATATGCGACGAGTACTAGAACTTCGCCACGGTAGGCGGCGACAACCCGACCGGCGACGAACGCTTCCTGTCACTGTCGCGTCAACCGAAGTGCATCCCCATCGTGGCTACTCAGAGCATCTCCAGCCTAAAAGAAGCTCTGCCCAATGAAGGTGTGAAGACCTTGCTCCAGGCCTTCCGTACCAAGATCTTCCTCTCCACCTCGGACCCGGACACGGCCCGGTATGCGTCGGAGTTGTGTGGCAAGGCGGACAAGACCCGCATCAGCTACACCCGTTTTCGAATCGAGCAGTAATGCCAATGTCGGCTGGCTCAGTGGCCGCACTTCGTCCAGCAAAGGTTCTATCTCCGCATCGAAGCAGTACCAGAAACAGAAGGAGCCCTTGTTCGAGGAGAACGTCTTCTTCGATCTCAAGAACGCGCAGTCGGTCATCGTCGCCTTCGACGGCATCAGCCCTCTACCTCCAACCTACTGCTACTTGAAACCGGATTTCTTGCCCATCGACATGACTTGGTTCGCCCAGGAGCGGATTGCCTTTGATCCACGGAGGGTACATGCATGAGCTTCGATTTGATCCTGCCGTTCCTCCAACCGATCGAGTCTCTGCTTCTGAACCCAACCATCAGCGAGATCATGGTCAATCCCGATTCGTCCGTGTGGATGGAGGAGGCCGGTCAGAAGCAGCTATTAGAAGGCGTTCGGTTCGAGCAAGGGACTCTTGAGACCGCCCTTGAGGTCATCGCCAACAAATTCGGGAAACGACTGAGCGCCGATTCACCGATCCTGAACCTCCGCCTGCCCGATGGCAGTCGTTTGGCAGCTATGATTCCTCCCATTGTGAACCCTGCCCCGCTGCTTACCATTCGCAAGTTCACGGCCAGGAACTTTAGTATCCAGGACTTGGTTGACCGCAAAATGCTGACAGGCGTGCAGGCGGACCAACTCGCGGCAGCCATTCGCCGGGACGACAATATCCTGATCGCCGGCGGCACAGGAACCGGAAAGACAACTCTGCTTAATGTGCTGGCGGACTTCATCCCTGACGAGGAACGCATCCTCATCATTGAAGACATGGCGGAGCTATACATTCGAAAGCCGCATGTCATCTCTGCCGAGGCACAACTCGACACTCACAAGAGCGCGATCACTTTCGATGACCTGCTTCGCTCAGTCTTGCGTCATCGTCCCGACCGCATCCTCGTTGGCGAGGTCCGGGGAGCGGAGGCTCGCACCCTACTTGACGCCATGAATACAGGCCATCGCGGAACGCTGGCTACCATCCATGCGAACAGCGCGGGCGAGGCATTGCACCGCCTGGGATCACTAGTCCTACGCGGTGACGCGCATATAGACGCTCGTGGGATCAGGGAAGAGGTAGAGCGGTGCATCAATATAGTCGTCCACATCGTGCACGTGAATGGAAGACGCGTGGTCCGGGAGATCCACGAGGGGTCACTACACCAAACGTCGAAATGATACGCTAAGCCGTCCTTGCGCTAACCTGTCGCCATGAAAAGGCAATCGCAACAGCGTTTCGCTTCGATTTTCTTGGGTTTGGCCTGTACTTTCAGCCGCGCGTAAATGTTCGTCTGCGCAATCTGAGACGGGCTGCCCTTCGACTCTCACTCACCACCATAACTTCCTAAAAGACTACTTGGGCGGCTAACGCACTTGGCTCGATCTGCTTCTCAGTACGTGCTCAGGCCTCTCGTAACTCACTACTATTGAACGTATGCCTAGAATGATCTTCTATCGTGCAATCCGGGTTTTCTTGGTCATATGCCTGCCTGCTTGCGCGCAGTCCGTCTCAAGTACTTCGGAGGATGAGGAAGCACTCAGCGCAGCAACGCAGGGACTTTGCCGTACTCAAGTTGCGATGCTTGGCGAGAGCGCTACTCATGGAGATGGTCACACGCTTGCCTTCAAGGTGGCGCTAGTGGAACGTCTCGTCGACCAGTGTGGATTCGATAGGGTGTTCTTCGAGGCGAACCATGATGAGTTCATTCACATAAACAAACGGCTTCGCTCAGGGCAAGCTGTGACCTCGGAAGATCTGCTCTCCGCCGTAGGTGGCCTCTGGAAGTTTATCGTGAGTTTCAGCCACTCGCGCCCTTTTTGCTGACGCGGGCACAAAAAGGCCGGGTCTTCCTCGGTGGGATCGACGACCAGCTTGGGCAACTTGGGCAAAACTACGCCAACGTTGAGATGGTTGCTGAATTGAGTGATCTGCTTCTCCAGCCAGAACGCCAGAGATGCAGCACGGCTCTGCACAAACGCGTTTATTACGATTATTCGGACGCTGCTCCGTATTCGAAGGTGGATCGCTCGCAAATCGTTACCTGCCTCTCAGAGATACAAGTTGCCACTGCTGCAGATAAGACCGCTAGAGGCGCAGACAGAGAAGAACGACTGGAGATGATCTCTTCTACGCAGCGATGGCTGAATCGAGATTTCAGCTCTGATGCCGAAAACATAGTGAATCGTGATCGCTCCATGTTTCAGAACTTTGAATGGCTGCAAAGCCGCCTTCCGAAGCGACATAAGGTTATCGTCTGGGCAGCGACGGTCCATATCGCAAAGCAAGGAGACCCTACCTGGGGCGATCGTATAGGGACGAACTTCGGTTCCTTTGTTCGTCGCAAGTATGGCAACCACGCGTACTCGCTCGGTTTCTCCGCGCTTACCGGTTCGTACCGACAGGGAAAGGTAAACTTCCTGGTGATGCCCTCTGCACCTCCGGACTCGGTTGAGATACACGCTCTGCAAGATGGTAAGGCTAGTGCCAGCTATGTTGGCCCATCGCAACTTGCGGCGATGGGCGCGATTTCAGGGGCATTTTTCAGACACTCCTACCAGACCTTCTCATGGTCGGAGTTCCTCGACGGCGTTGTTGTCTTCCGAGCAGAGCATCCGCCTAGCGACATGAGAGACCAATAGAGCGTCGGAACGATCCAGCCCTCAGGCCCGTAGGTTCACATAGACGCGCTTCTCGCCAGTTAGTCCCGCTCAGCTTCGGGTCGTTAGCGTACAGTTTTGACGTTGGTGTAATGGCCCCACGAGATTGGCTCCGAGGACAGTCGGCACTAGACGGCAGGATACCGTTGCAGCGTCTGCAGGTCTCCCTCGTGGATACGGTAGAGTTCGCCTTCGGCCTTGAGTCCGACCTGGAGTTTGATCGATAGAGAAACTCCGTCTGTAAACCGGATATCGACCTCCGGGACTCCCGATGGATCGGGTATGTACCGGACTCGTTCCACCGTCCTGCCCTTCGTTTCCGGGAATTCCAGGTAGCAATGCTGCATAAAGTCCCCAGTGAAAGCTCGGTGAAGCCATCCGTCATTCAGAAGTCCCCTCGTTATCGCGACCGATACTCCCGGATGCGCGTCTGATCGATCAGCAGGTGCATGGTGGTCAGAGCGAAGACTCTTCACGCAGCGCGAGGGACGCGATGAACCTGACGCTGTAGTTTCGTTCAATTGACATTCAGCTCTCTCAGGCTTGTTTTCCGAACAGGGGCCATTTTTCCGCTATATATCTCTCCGCAGCGTCCCGAACGACCCATGCCAGCGAAACCTTCTTTTCTTTCGCGATGATTCGAGCGTTTCGTACATTTCAGGCGGAAAACTGATTGTCGCTCGAATGGCTATGGCGCTTTCGGACTTCATCTTCTTGGACTCTCCCCGGGTGTGATTCACATTGGCTTACCTCAGGCTGTTCACCACACACACTATTACGGTGAGCTGCTCCAATTACGAAGTCTTTCCGGCAGCCGACCAGCGCTAGAGTATTCGACCCAGAAAGCCCAGTTCTTCACACAGGCTAATTTTGTGCGGGTTACGGCGTCCAAATAGTCCGTTCATTGAGAGAAAGTCACTACTTCTTCTAGATGGGTTGTCGCACGGATTATTCGGCTAGCGCCCCAACGTTCCTCTCTTGCTGCCCTGGAACATATGGTTTGATCGCCCTGTTCATCCATCTGCCCTTTGTGGGTCACCTTTACGGGCTCAATGGCACTTTAACTGCGGTCACTGGCGGTCAATAACTCTTCTTAGCTCCCCCTGCTCCCCGGTCAGGAGGCGAGTTGGAGGGTGAGACCGACGATTGGAATCTGCAGAGGCGTGTAAGGATGGTAACTATCCCGTGCTCTGCACTCATTCAACGCGTGTAACGGTAGCCGATCCCGTCTCTGGCCACCACTTCCCCTCTCGATTAATCACTAAAGCCAAAGCCGCGAAGAGCGACTGTACCGAAGTTGCGCCAGCGTTAGGATCAAGTCCCTCTAGGGTCGAGGATTAAGGCGTCCACCTCCGAACCGAAGGTTGCATCCGCCCTACGCCGCCTCTGGTGCAGGGGCCTGCGTCGGCGCCGGCTGTTGCGCCAGCGCCTTCAACGTCTCCTTCGCCAGCGGCCGCTCATGCAATAAGAGCTCTGCTGCTCGCACCCGCGGATTCGCATGGAACCACCGCTGAAACACATCATGCGACAGCAGGTTTGTCAACGCCAGCAAACTCATCCCCTGGTGATGCGCCATCCACGACCGCACCATCACCGGCTCCTTTGCACCCGCTGTATAATCGGCCGCCTCATACAAGCCGTACAGCCCCGTCCATCCCATCCCCGCCATCCGTCGCAGATTAGCAATCGCCTCCTTGCGCGCAAACGGTAGCGTCAGAAAGGTCGAGTACGGACTGATCACCGGCCCATCCTCCGCACCGTATTTGAGCGCCAACGCAGGGATGCCGAAGGCTTGGTATCCATATCGCCCGTTCGGATCCATCGTCCCGAACCCCGACTCCGAAATCCCCCACGGGATTCCCTTCGTATGCGTCCGTTGAATCGCAATCGCCGACTCAATCGTCCGCGAGATCAACGTATTTGGAAACGCCCGCATCCACAGCGCCGGCATCAGGTACTCAAACATCGTTCCCGTCCACGACAGCAGCGCCGCCCGTCCATTCACCAGCACATGCGACCGGTCCAGTCGGAACCACGACTGCTGCGGAATATCTCCCTTCGCCACCGCTAGGAAGAACGCAATCCGCGCCTCGGACGCCAGCAGATCATAACAAGCTGAGTACAGTTCGCCCGTAGCCCCGTCGTATCCAATTGACAGCAGCTGCCGGCTCTCCACCAGCAGAAAGCTGTAATCCATCACGTCCGCGTAGTGCTCCGCTGCGTCCACGATCCGTTCAACATCGCCGCTCAGCCGTTCCAGCCGATTGATCGCCTGCCGCAGCTCCGCCTGAAACTCTGCCGCCAGCCGGTGCTCTTCCGATCCGTCCTTCGCCGCCGTCAGTACCACCTCGATCCGGTGGTTCAGCTGCCGTCCATACTCCGCCGCCCGCTGCAGATGCGGCATCTCCGCATGCACCGGATCGTTGAACGCCGGTATCTCATACAGTGAGGCAAACCGCGGCAGCAGCCATGGCACAAATTCCGTTACAAATTGCACCAGCGCCACACGTCGAGCCTCAGCATCCCGCGCATGTCGCGCCTCCCGCACATCCCCGCCGCCACCAGCTGTCCCCTGCGTCTCGGGCAACGTCAGCAGCCACCCTACTGACGCCCGCAGACCTGCCGCTCCTTTACCTGAGATCTCCGCCGGCAGCGTCACCGCCTCCGGCTCAAGCAACCTGTGCAAAGCCGCAAACACCCGCGGCTGCAGCAACGGCCGCTTCAACAAGTCGAGCGCCCCGCCATGCAGCGAGTACAGCGACGCCGCTAAATTCCCGCTATCCACCGCCGACACAATCTTCGGCGAGATCGGCTGCAGCGTCTCCATGTCGTACCAGTTGTAAATATGCCCGCGCTGCTTTTCGAGCCGCTCATACGTCGCTAGCGTCCCCAGCGTCTGGTGCGCAAACTCCGGCAACGTTAAAAATCCCAGCTCCAGCGCCGCCTGCCGCGCGTTGAATAGCATCCCCAGGTTCGTCGGCGAGAGCTTCCGCACCTGGAACACCTCCTTCTCCTCCACGTTGTCCGGAATCAGCCAGTGGTTCTCCTCTCCGCCAAAGTCCGCGAAGTACCGCCAGATCGAGAGCGCCTGATCGTCCAGAAACCTCTGGTCCGTCTCTGAGATCGGCCCCATCTCCCGCGTCGGCGACGCATTCAACCAAGCCGCAACCAGCGGCGCCGCCGCCCACAGCAGCAAAATCGGTGACGCCACCACCAGCGCTGGCACATGATGCGTCGCAAATAACAGCACCGCAACCACCATCGCAAGCACCGGCGAAAGCTGCAGATACCGGTCAAGCGATGTCTTCTTCCGCCCCGCCTCGCTCTGTGCCGCCGTCTCCCACTCCAGCAGCCTCTTTCCGGTTACAAACCTCCGAACCAGCGATCGGACGATTGCGTCCAAAGACAGCAGCATCTGGTGCGGCAGAAACACCAGGTTCAGCAGCGCAAAAAACATCGATGTGCCAAACGTCGTAAACCCGCCGATGGCCGCCGTCGTCGATAGCTTCACCGCCGCCCCCCCCAGATTGAATCCCAGCTGCACCAGCATAGGCAGAAACAGCAGCGTCAACGTCACCAGCGTCCAGTAAAGTGGCCCGCCCGGAAGAAAAAACCATCCGCACACCAGCAGCAAAAACGTCACCGGCTCCACCAGCGACCGCCGCAGATTGTCAAAAATCTTCCATCGCGAGACCGTGCTAATCGGGTTTTCTACCTGGTTGCCAGATTCGTCCGGAACCTTCCCAAATAGCCATTGCACGATCTGCCAGTCGCCCCGCACCCACCGATGTTTCCGCCGTGTGTGAGCCGAGTGATGCGACGGGTAATCGTCGATCACTTCAATATCCGTCACCAGCCCCGCCCGTGCATACGCCCCCTCAATCAGGTCATGCGACAGCAGCGAGTTCCGCGGAAATCGCCGGTCCAGCACCGTGTGCAGAATCGAAACCTCATAGATGCCCTTGCCGGTAAAAATGCCCTCACCAAATAAATCCTGGTACACATCCGAGATCGCCCGCGTGTAAATATCAAAACCCGTCTCACCCGAGTACAGCGCCGCCAACCGCGACCGCGCCGCCGACGATACACTCACCCCCACCCGCGGCTGCAGGATCCCGTACCCCAGCGTCACAATCCGCAGCTTCGGATCTACAATCGCTTGGTTCAGCGGATGCGCCATCGTCCCGATCATCCGCGACGCCGTCCCTCGCGGCAGCTGCGTATCGGAGTCAAGCGTTATCACGTACCGCACCGTGTGCAGCACCTCCACCGGCCCGCCCTTCACCGGAAAGCTGTCATAGTCGCCCAGAATGAACTTGTTCAGGTCCAGCAGTTTGCCGCGCTTGCGCTCCCATCCCATCCACGCGCCCTGCCGTGCATTGAACGTCCGGTGCCGATGCAGCAGCAGAAATCGTCCGCCGCGCCCACCCTCGTACTTATGGTTCAGATCGTTCGTCAGCTGCAGCGCCAGCTCCACCAGCGCATTACGATCCTCCGGCTCAGGCCTTGCCAAGGAATCCGGCAGATCCGTCAGCAATCCAAAATGTAGGTGCGGATCTTCGTTCGACAGATACCGCGCCTCCAGGTCCTCGAACATCTCCCGGACCTGCGCCTCTGCAAGCAGCAGAGTCGGCACCACCACCAGCGTCGCCTCCTCCGCCGGTATTCCGTCCGTCAGATCCAGCTTCGGCAGCGAGCGCGGATGCAGCCCCGCCGTCACAATGTTGTTCACCAGATCCGCCGCGCCCTGCGTCGCCGGCAGCAACGCCAGGAACAGCGTCGCGATCACCAGCGCAAACGTGTGATGCGGTATCAGAGGCGCAATAAACGCCACAATCAGCAGCACCGAAATCGTGAAAATCCCAAGGATATAAATCTCCTCGTTGTTCGCCAGAATCAGCGACCGCACCCGATCCGCAAACGGCGGGTGATACCCGATCTCCTGTGCCAGTCCACGAAACCCCTGCTCAAACAGGTAATACCCCACATGCGACAACCGCCGATGCAGCCGCGGATCCCCGTGCGAGGCTCCGCTCGATCGCCCCGCCGCCAGCCGCGCCAGCCGCAGCGCCTTCTCCGCCACCTCAAGCTCACTCGCATCCGCATACCGCGCCAGCTCCGCCACCCGCAGCCGGTACGCGTCCCGCGTCTCTTCCTCCATTCGCGCGAACGCCCCCGCCGGATCCTCGGCCAGCACCGACGTGAATGGCACCAGCGGCTCCAGCACCTCCGGCCACTCAAACTGATTCAGTCTTCGCAAACTGTGCAGCGGCGCCGAAAACGGCGACTGCTCAATCGGCGGAATCATTCCCGAGCCAAACACCTCATCCGCCCGGTCCAGCAAATATTCCAGCTGCGCCAGCTTCAACGCCATCGGCAGCAGCAGGACCTCGCCCAGCCGCAACGCATCATGGCTCTGCGCTGCCCGCACATACGCCCCTAGCGACTCCGGCGACCAGATCCCCTCTGCCGCCGACAGGTATCCCTCCGACAGATTCATCACCCGCGGAATCGCCTCGCCGCCATTCACCGTCACATACGGCAGCTCGCGGAACTCCGGCGCCGCCGCCGTCATTCCCTGCAACACTCCCTGGAGCGCCCGCGTGCTCTCCAGAAACTCCAGCTGCGGCGTCAGCTCCTTCACATTCACGATCGCCCGGCACCTCGCCAGCCGATCCGCCAGCCGCGTCTTCAGGCTTTTCAGCCGCTCCGGCAAACTGTCGTCCTTCACCGCCGTGTGGTGCGTCATCTGCCACCCAGCCGCCAGCGCCGTCGCATGCCGGCGCAACTCCTCTTCGGAAACGTTCGGCTTCTCCGGCAACCGGTCCGTCGGAACCTCGGCTAGCGGCGCCGTCAACGGAACCGTCTGCTCTACCGCGCTATACTCCTGCGACTCTGCCATGTCCCTCCGTACCTTCGGCCGTGTCTGCCTCATCCTTAACGATAGCTCGCCGCCTGCATCTCGAACATCTCCGCGTACAACCCGCCCCGCGCCATCAGCTCCGTATGATTTCCCTCTTCCACCAACCGCCCCCCAGACAGCACCACAATCCGGTCCGCCATTCGCACCGTCGAGAACCGGTGCGAGATCAGCAGCGCCATCTTCCCCAGCGTCAGCTCCGCAAATCGCTCAAACACCTCGAGCTCGCTCTTTGCATCCAGCGCCGCCGTCGGCTCGTCCAGAATCAGCAGCTGCGCATCCCGCAGATACGCCCGCGCCAACGCAATCTTCTGCCACTCCCCACCCGAAAGCTCCACGCCGCCCTCAAACCGCCGTCCCAACGTCTGGTCATACCCGTGCTCCAACTTCGCGACCACGGTATCCGCTAAACTCTTGTGCGCCGCAAATTCAATCTCTTTCTGCTCGTGGTTCCACTCGATTCGCCCGACCGCAATATTCTCCCGCGCCGTCATCTCGTACCGCATAAAGTCCTGAAAGATCACCCCAATCTCCCGGTGCAGGTCCTCGAGCGCATACTCCCGCAGATCTTTGCCATCGAGCAGTATCTGCCCCTCCGTCGGGTCATACAGCCGCGTAATCAGCTTCACCACCGTCGTCTTGCCCTGCCCATTCTCCCCGATCAGCGCAATCCGTTCTCCCGGCTTCAGGTGAAACGTAAAGTTCTTCAAAATCGTCCGGTTCGTCCCGGGATACGTAAACGACACATTCCGGAACTCGAACCCACGCACGATCGGCCGCGGCGCCACCGCCCCATTCGGATTCTGATCCACCGTCGGCTTCATTTCAAAGAACGCAATCAGGTCCGTCAGGAACAGCGCCTGATCCGCAATCCCCGACGCTGTCGAAAACACCATCTGCAGATTCGAACTCGCCTGCTGGATTGCCGTCGTCAGAAACGTGAACTGGCCAATGTCATACTGCCCATGCAGCGTCCGCCGTATCACATAGATGTACGCGCCGTAGTACCCCAGCGTCCCGATCACACCCAGCAGCCCGCCCACAATCAGCTTCGACCGCGACAGCGCCACATCCTCGCGGTAGATTTGCCCCGCCAACGTCTGGAATCGCTCGGTAAAGAACTTGCTCAGGCCAAACAGTTTGACCTCTTTCGCCCCCTCGCGCGATCCCGCCACCTGCCGCAGATAATCCATCTGCCGCTTGGCTGGAGTCTGCCTGAAGTTCTTCGCATACCCCAGAAACGCATAGTGCGTCTCGCCCAGAAACGACGGCAGCACCCCCAGAGCCAGCAGCAGAATCAACCACGGACTCGCCGCCGCCAGCGCCGCCGAAAACACCACCGTCGTAATCACCTGTTGCAGCAGCCGGCCCATCTGCTGGATCATCGCCAGCCGGTCCGTCGCCTGTACCCGCGCCCGTTCCAGCCGGTCATAGAACACCGGGTTCTCGTACGTTGTCAGGTCCAGCCGCGCCGCCTGCTCCATCACCCGGACACTCACGTACTGCGTATAACTGTTCGCCAGCAGCGAATCCGAATAATCGATCGCCCGCGTCATCAGCCCTAGAAACACATTCAGACCAACCTCAGCCGCCACCAGATGCCAGAACGGCACCGTGGAGTGCATCCCGAACAAATCCACCGTCTGCGCCTGCAGCGGCTGCCCCCGCAGCACCCCCGCAATGCCGTTGATGATGTACTGCGCCACCTTCGCAATCGCAAACGGCAGCGTCGCCACCACCAGCCGCAGCCCAATCCCCCACGACACGGCAACGCGGCTCGACTGCCACAGAATCCCGAGAACGGGCGGAAGATTTTTCAACGCTCGAAGTCGCTCGAGCCAAGGGCTTTCGGAACTCATCGAAGCAGGCCTGTCCGGTGCGCGGTGGCGCGAAGCAGCAGACAAACCACATCCGCCGTTCCGCCTAGAATACGCGACCGCACCCCCCGGCCGCTTCTTATCGCGACTCCATTACTGCGTCACCTGCACCGTCATGTGCCCCGTCGCCGTCGCATCCGTCCCCACCCACACATCAAACATCCCCGGCTCGATCGCCCGCGCATGCGTCCCCGGACTCCAGAACGCCAGCTCGTTCGTATCCAGCGTCACCTCTACCGTCTTCGTCTCGCCCGCCCCCAGCGTTACCCGCTTGAAGCCCTTCAACTCCCGCACCGGCCGCGACGCCGTCCCCGCCCGCTGGTGCGTATACAGCTGCACCACCTCGTCCGCCGCCATCGTTCCCTTATTTGTAACCTCCACCGACATCACCACACTGCCACCCGCCCGCACCGTCGCCGCACTCAGCTTCGGCTCGCCGATCGCAAACGTCGCATAGCTCAGCCCATACCCAAACGGATACAGCGGCGTGCTCAGCCCGTCCCAGTAGCGATGATCCGTATCCTCCGGAATCTGCGTCAGGTTCCGCGCGTAGTTGATCGGAATCTGCCCCACACTTCGCGGCCACGCAAACGGCAGCTTCCCGCCCGGAACCGCGTCACCAAACAGCACATCCGCCGCCGCGTTCCCGCCCTCCGTCCCCGGATACCACATCTCCACCATCGCCAGCGCATGCGTCGCCGCCCACGTCATATCGAGCGGTCGCGCATTCATCAGCAGCGCCACCACCGGCTTGCCCGTCGCCACCGCCGCCTCCAGCAACTCCTCCTGCTTCCCTGGCAACGTCAGCGAAGACCGGCTCGCCCGCTCTCCGCTCATGTCCTGCGACTCGCCCAGCACCAGCACCGAGACATCGCTCGCCTTCACCATGGCAATCGCCCGCGTGAACTCCGCATCTCGCTCCGCATCGGTCGTCAGCGTCGGCTGCGGACTTTGAAACTGCTCATCAAAAATCGTCTTCGATCCGCGTGCAATCTCCACGCCCTTCGCACTCCGAATCGTTACCCCACTCGGAAACCGCCGCTTGATTCCTTCAAGCACCGTCACCGTATCGTCGTAGTGTCCCGCCAGACTCCACGATCCCATCGTGTCCGGCTTCGAGTCCGCCAGCGGTCCAATCACCGCAATCGACTGGATCGACTTCTTCAGCGGCAACACTCCGCCCTCATTCCGCAACAGCACCGCCGTCCGCGCCGCCACCGCTCGCGCCGCCGCCCTCTGCTCCGGCGTCACCATCTCGCTTTTCGCCCGCGCCTCATCCACGTACGGGTGTTCAAACAAGCCCATCCGGTACTTCGCCATCAGAATGTCCCGCACCGCCGCATCAATCGTCGCCTGCTTCACCCGGCCATCCTTCACCGCCGCCGGTAGCGCATCGCGCATGGTGTGGCTCGTCATCTCCATATCCACACCGGCGTTCACCGCGCGCACCGCCGCATCCTCCGGCCCGCTCGCAAACCCATGCGTCGATAAGCTCTTTACCGACTCCCAATCCGACACCACAAACCCGTTAAACCCCCATCGCTCCCGCAGCACATCCTGCAGCAGCCACCGGTTTCCCGTTGCCGGCACCCCGTTCAGGTCCATGTACGCACTCATCAGCGAGCCCGCACCCGCCTTCACCGCCGCTTGGAACGGCGGCAGATACACATTCTCCAGCTGTTCCTCCGAGATATTCGACTCCTCGTAATCTCGTCCGCCACTCGCCGCCCCATACCCCGCAAAATGCTTGATGCACGCGAGAATGTGATCCGGCTCGCCAATCTTCGCGCCTTGAAACCCGCGCACCTGCGCCTCCGCCATCCGCGCCCCCAGGTACGGGTCCTCCCCCGCACCCTCCATCATCCGGCCCCATCGCGGATCCCGCGCAATGTCCAGCATCGGCGCAAACGTCCATTTGATCCCCGTCAGCGAGGCCTCCTTCGCCGCCATCGTCTGCGCCCGCTCGGGTTGCGCCGGGTCCCAGCTCGCCGCAAGCGCAATCGGCACCGGATAGATCGTCCGGAAACCATGAATCACATCAAACCCGATGATCACCGGAATGTGTAACCGGCTGTGATCGACCGCCTCATGCTGCAGCGCATTGATCCGCGCCGCGTCCTTCACAAACAAAAACGATCCCACCTCGCCCCGCCGCGCATGCTCCTCCGGCGTCGCCCCATCGGCCGGCCCGTTCAAGGCCATCTGCGTCATCTGCCCGATCTTCTCGGGGAGCGTCATCTGCTTCAGCAGCCCGTTCACAAACCGGTCCGCCTTCGCATCATCCGGGATCGACCGGACTACAGCACGTGATCCCTCCGGAGAGGCAGCACCAGAAGCGGCCAGGGGAAGGTTTCCAGCGAATGTCGTACATAGAAGCAGCGCAGCAACACGATGGGAACGAGAGAGATCGACGCTCATGGGTCTCCAGAAAGGGGTCAATAGGTCACGCTGCATTCGCTCGCCGTTGAACACGTCAACGGAAACGGGACAGAAGAAATCGGTAACATCAAGCAGCCCAAGTCTAGACAAACGATTGTTCCTCGTCTAGCTCTTCCTGCACCCAGGCAAAACCCGCGTCTTCGCCTCTCGCCTTCTCCGCTCCTGGAAGACGTGCCTTTCTCCGTGCCCCTTTGCGTTCGCTTGTCTTTGCTTCCTCCTACGCGACACACTCCCCCACTCCTTGCTACCCTCGTCAACACAGCGCAGCCCATGACCAATCTGCCCCCCAAGCGCCCCTCCCAGACCTCCGGCCATCTCTCCACGCCACCACGCCCCAGCCTCAAACTCCTCGCCGACTACCTCAACCTCAGCCCCTCCACCATCTCCGTCGTCCTCAATGACACGCCCAACCGCTCCATCCCCGACACCACCCGCGAGCGTGTCCGCGCCGCCGCCCGGGAGTTCAACTACCAGCCCAGCATGATCGCCCGCAAACTTCAGGGCCAGCGCCTCAAAACCGTCGGCATCCTCCTCCCCGAGCTCGGCGAGGGCTACCACTCCCAGGTCCTCTCGGGCGCCGGCGACCTCCTCATGCGCGAAGGCTACTTCTACGTCACCGTCCACCATCGCCATCGCCCCGACCTCCTCCGCGCCTACCCGGAAGTCCTCGCCGCCCGCGGCATCGAAGGCCTCCTCGCCATCGACACCCACCTCGAGTGCGAAAGCTCCCTCCCCACCGTCCTCGTCGCCGGCCATACCAATCTCCCCAACGTCTCAAACGTCATCCTCGATAGCGACCTCGGCGCCCGCCTCGCCCTCGGCCACCTCCATGCCCTCGGTCATCGCGAGATCGTCTACATGCGCGGCCAGCCCTTCAGCACCGACACCGTCGCCCGCTGGAACGCCACGGTCGCCGTCGCCCGCGACCTCAACCTCCCCGTCCGCGAAGCACTCACCATCCGCCTCGAACAGAACTCCCACTCCCCCGAAATCGGCTATCCCGGCATCAAGAAAATCCTCGGGGAAGCCACCCCCTTCACCGCCGTCGTCTGCTTCAACGACGTCTCCGCCATGGGCGTCATCCGCGCCCTCCACGACGCCGGCCTCCGCGTCCCCGAAGACGTCTCCGTCATCGGCTACGACGATATCCAGTCCGCCTCCTATCACGTTCCCAGCATCACCACCATCCGCCAGCCCCTGCAACAAATGGGCTCCGTCGCCGCCACCCTCCTCCTCCAGAAACTCTCAGGCGAACCAACCGTCCCTCTCCTCCGCGTCGACCCCGATCTCATCTCCCGCGAGTCCACCAGCCGCGCCCGCCATCTTCCCTCGCAGGACTCTAAAGCGAAGTAGCCGAGGAGGTCATCTTTGCGCTTTGGTTGTCATTCCGTAGGGGATCTGCTTTTATCCTTAACTCTCGGCGACCCTCAATCCACCGGCGCGGTATGCCTCTGCCCAGCAAACCGATCCTTCAGCCGCAACATCGGCCGCTCCACGACTCGATAACTCACCGAGGCAATCACCATCGTCGCTCCAAACGCAACCAGCAGCGTTACAAAATACGCCTGCTCCGGAAAGAACCGGCGCGCGAAATGCGCATAAAGGTCATGCAGCAGATCGTGATAAACATAAAACCCATAACTGATGACCCCCATCGCACGCAGCGGCCGCCAGCAGAGAGCCCGCCCCAGCAGGCTCCCAGGATGGATGCACTCCAGAATCAACGCCGCCGCAAACCCATCGATCAGCGTAAAGCCGAAAACCCCAACCCAGTTCGACGCCGAGCCCTCAAGCGGCAACCGCAAAAGCTTAGTCGAAACCAGATAAAGTCCAATAAAAAGCCCCGCTGAAACCAGCAGCAGGGGCCGCCGCCCACGCCGCACAAAAGCCTGCTCCGGCCCCCTCAGACACAACGCCATCAAGCCCCCAATCAACAGCGCATCCAACCGCGTCGGCAGGCTCCGATAGAACAGCTCCATGTGCAGCAGCTGCTTGGAAAGCAACAGACTCAGCACGCCCCTCAGGATCGGACTCACGATGATCACCGCAACACAGATCCTCATCAGCGTCTCTCGCCGGCGCACCTGATACACCACCATCGGCCACACCAGATAGAACTGCTCTTCCACACACAAAGACCAGAAGTGCCCGATGTAAAGGTGCACCGGATACCCGAACCATCCACGCACCACCGGCCCAAACGTAATCCGATCAAACCGGTACGGATCGCCCGGCAAATGAAGAAAAAAGAACCGCGCGTAGTTGCCCAGATAAGCCGGCCACAGCCCCCATCGCCAGTTCCACTCCCACATCGCAACCGGCGTCAGCACCAGGATCAAACCCCACACGAAGTAATAAAGCGGAAAGATCCTCAAGGTGCGCCGAACATAAAAGTCGCGATACCGATGCAGCTTATCCTGGCTGTCATACAAAATCCCGGTAATCAGAAATCCCGACAGAACAAAGAAAACATCAACACCCGTCCATCCCCAACCAAACAGCCACGCCCGCCCAGCCCCATAGTGCTGAAAGAACACCATGAGTACCGCCACCGCCCGCAGCCCATCGAGCGCCGGGTAATAAGCCGACTTGGCGTGCGCAGCACCACGGTCAGGCAGTGTCATCGTGACCTGCCACTATACCAACCGCACGTAATCACAAAGTGCAGCCATGCCCCGCGACCACCGTTACCCACCGAAACGAAGGGATCCGCTTCCGGACCCGCAACACCCTCCCTTTGCCTGGGGCGAAGCCCCCGTGTTTCGTTTCTGCTCATGGAACGGAACCCATCTCTCCCGCGCTCCGTCCCATGAACTCCGTTTGCACACAGCACAGTGATCCCGGAGGCACAAGCATCCGACCTCTATTGACACGTCGAAAGCGAAAGAGCAGTATTTTTGGCTGAGGCAAACGCTTGCCCGGATACGCCTCGACCGTCTCCCCAGACCCGGCCGGCTTCAGCATCGACCGCCCTCAGGAACGCGATCGCACGGGCTCCGCCATCACCCTAGATCACCCGTCCCGCACCACCCTTCGGAGACTGTCCCATGAAACGTTCCTCACTCCATCGCATCCGACGCCTCAGCCTGCAGGCCGGCATCGCCGTCTCTGGCCTCGCCCTCCTCGCGGTCCCCGCATCCGCCCAGTTCCGCGCGTCCATCCAGGGCACCGTCACCGATTCCACCGGCGGCGTCATCCCCAACGCCACCCTTACCCTCACCGACACCGACAACAACCGCGTCCTCACCGCGACCTCCAACGAAAGCGGCACGTACAACTTCAACGCCCTGCCGCCTGACAACTTCACCCTGACCGCTACCGCCAAGGGCTTCCAGGGCCAGACGATCCAAAACGTCCACCTCAACCCCGACCAGGCCAACGCCGTCAACGTCCAGCTCCCCATCGGCGAGGCCACCACCACCGTCAACGTCAACGCCAACAATCTCCCCACGCTCGACTCCGAAACCGCCTCCATCAACGGCAATATCTCCTCTGAGCAGATCCAGCACCTCCCCTCCGCGGGCCGCGACGTCTTCTCCCTCGTCCAGCTCGCTCCCGGCGTCTTCGGCGATGGCGCTCGGGGCAGCGCCGGCTCCGCCCGCAACCTCCCCGGTACCGTCGGCCCCGGCGGCAGCGGCCAAGGCATCTTCCAGACCGAAAACGCTCCGCAGGCCAATGTCAATGGCTCCCGCAACGATTCGAACGGCATCTCCATTGACGGCATCTCCACCGTTTCCGCTGTCTGGGGCGGCGCCTCCGTCATCACCCCCACCGAAGACTCCATCGGCAACGTCAAGGTCATCGCCAACGGCTACGACGCCGAAAACGGCCGCTTCTCCGGCGCGCAGGTTCAGCTCACTTCGAAGACCGGCACCAACGACGTCCACGGCTCCGCCTTCTTCCGTGCCTACCGCCCCGGCCTCAACGCCTACCAGCGCTATAACGGCTCCGGCACCTTCAACTACGTCAATCCCGACGGCACTCTGAGGAGTCCCACCGATCGTGGTCTCCTCCGCGACAACCAGCGTGCCAACCAGATCGGTGGTTCGGTCGGCGGCCCTATCTGGAAAGACAAGATCTTCGCCTTCTTCGCCTACGAGACTCAGCGCGACAACTCCCCTGCCACGACCACCGGCTGGTATGAGACCGCCGCCCTCCGCGCCTTGGCGCCCACCGGCTCGGTTGCGGCCACCTACCTCGGCTTCGCTGGCGAAGCGCCCGCCTCCACTGCCATCGTCGGCGCCAACTGCGCCAACGCCGGCCTCAACGAGGACCCCACCAAGGGCGCCATCACCTGCCGCACCGTCAACGGTGGCCTCGATATCGGCTCTCCCCTCACCACCGGGCGCGGAACCCAGGACGCCAGCTATCAAAGCGTTCAGAACCCCGGTCAGGGCCGTGGTTTTGACGGCTCCCCGGATATCGCCCTCTACGCCACGGCCAACCCCACGCAGCAGACAGCCTCCCAATACAACGGCCGGCTCGACGCCAACGTCGGCGGCAAGGATCACATCGCCTTCGCCATCTATTGGGTCCCCCTCACCCGAACCAACTACAACGGCCCCGTCCGCGCGCAGAACCTCTTCCATCACAACCAGATCAACGATGCCTACTCCGGCATCTGGAACCACACCTTCTCCCCCAGCTTCCTCAATGAGGCCCGCGTGAACGATGCCGGCTATCGCTGGAACGAGGTCACCAGCAACCCGCAGGCACCCTTCGGCCTCCCCAGCTCCCAGGTCGACGCCTTCGGCAGCCTCACCGGAAGCAACCAGCTCTCCTCCTTCGGAGCCCCCGGCCCCACCAACCTCAACCAGCACTCCTACACCTTCAAGGACGTCGCCACCAAGGTCATCGGCAACCACACCATCAAGTTCGGCGGGGAACTCGACCGCATCTACTATCTCAATAACAACGTCGGCGGTGCCCGTCCCAGCTACATCTTCTACAATCTCTGGAACTTCCTCAACGACGCCCCGCACGGTGAGTCCGGCACCTTCGACCCCGCCACCGGCATCCCCACCACCAACCGCCAGGACACACGAACCAACATCTGGGGCGGTTTCGTACAGGACGCCTGGAAAGCGCGCCCCAATCTCACCCTCAACGTCGGCGTCCGCTACTCCTACTTCGGCTCCCTCTACTCCAAGCAGAACAACCTCGGCGTGGTTCAGTTCGGCTCCGGGGCCAGCACGTACACCGGCATCAACATTCGGCGCGGCGGCAATCTCGTAAATCCCCAGACCGGCAACGTCGGCCCGCAGTTCGGCTTCAGCTTCGCCCCCACCGCGCTTAAGAACCGTATGGTCCTGCGCGGCGGCTATGGCCTCAACTTCAACCAGACCGAGATCGCCATCATGAGCAACGGAGCCGGCAACGCGCCGTTCATTTACTCCGCCACCTTCAACAACTCCACCCCCACCGTGGCAGACCCTCACATCGTCTACGGAACCGCGCCAACCCCGGTCACCCTCTTCGGCTATCCGCCCAACCCCAACGCCATCACAACCTTCAACTCCGCCAATCTGCCCCTCGCCCCCGGATCCTCTGCTGTTGCCTATCAGGACCGCCAGCCCACCATCTATACCCAGAACTTCTCCCTCGATACCCAGCTCGATCTCGGCCACCAGCTCGTCGCTACGGTCGGCTACCAGGGTTCGGTCTCCCGCCACCTGACGCTCAACTCGCAGACCTACGTTAACGCCTTCGCCAACGGCCAGGCGCAAAACCCTCTGCTGCAGAACGTCCAGATCTTCGCCAACACCGGAACGGCAAACAGCAACGCCCTGCTCCTCGGCCTCAAGCATCAGCTGTCCCACGACGTCCAGTTCGACGCCGAGTTCCAATACGCCAGGTCCATGGACACCGGCTCCCAACCCTACTATCAAGATCCCTACCCGTATCGCCCCGACCTCGCCTATGGCCGCTCCGACTTCAATATCGGCAAGGCCTTCAAGCTCAACGGTCTCTGGCAGCCACATCTCTGGCATGGCAACCGGTTAGTCGGCCAAGCCCTCAACGGCTGGTCCGTCTCCGGCATCTACAACCTCCACACCGGCTTCCCCTTCAGCTCGGTCTACAACGTAAGCGGCGGCAGCCTCTACTACGCAGCCAGCGGCTACGGTACACTGCGCCCCACCGCCTACAATGGCGGCGGTGGCACCGACCGCGGTAACGAGGCCTTTGAGGTCGGCCGGCCCAACCGTAACTTCTCAAGCGCCGGCGCCAACCAGCCCTACTTCACCCTGCCCGCCTCCGGCATCGGCTCGCAGGTCACCGGAGTCAACGCCGGCGGTGTCGTCACAACCCCCGTCTACACCCTGCCCCAGCTCCCAGGCGTCTCCCGCAACGCGTTCACCGGCCCCGGCTATCAGGACCTCGACGCGACCATCACGAAGGCCTTCGGCCTTCACCCCGGCCGCATTGTCGGCGAGCACGCCTCCGTCGAGATCCGGGCAGATGCCTTCAACCTCTTCAACAACACCAACCTCGACAACAGCAGCGTCGACACCAATGTCCAAAGCTCCACCTTCAGCCAGGCCTCGCGAGGTCTCTCCGGCCGAACCGTCAACCTCCAGGCCCGCTTCAGCTTCTAACCTTGGACGATGCTCTGACGATCGGGGACGGGCTTCGGCCCGTTCCCGATCGTCAGGGAACCACCACCTGCACACTCGTTTCTCTCTGTCCTTCGCCGCTCGCCAACTAGCAGGCGCTGGATTCGCGATAAGTGTTGGCGCATCCGCTCATCGCCGTCCGCTATCCTTACTGCAAAGCCGAGATCACTCGCTACGCTCGCACAGAGAAACCGCACTCCCTTCGAGGGACAACCCTGGAGGCAAGTTACTTATATCTTTGGTTGTCATCCCGTAGGGATCTGCTGTTGTCTTCCCTTTGTCGTTTGCAGAGCAAAGGTCATTCGTTCTAACTACTCTGCACTCAAGACTTTGCCTACCAAAGTACAGGGGCACTCCCACGGAGAGAGAACCATGTCGAAGCTCCCGCATCTTCTGCTCGCCTCCAGCCTCTTCGCGTCCGCGCTCGCCGGCGCCCAGACTGCTCCCCAGACCTCCGAAACCATTACCATCGACGCCCACGCCCCTTCCTCCCCCTTCCCGCACTTCTGGGAGCAGACCTTCGGCTCCGGCCGCGCCATCCTCTCTCTCCGCCAGAGCTACCGGAACGACATGCGTACCGTCCATGCCGCCACCGGCTTCAAAGCCGTCCGTTTCCACGGCATCTTCAACGACGATGTCGGCCTCTTCGATCCCAACGCCGAGTACAAAGATCCCGGCCTCGCCGCCACCAAGATCGAAGCCGCCAGCCCCTACAACTTCAGCTACATCGATCAGATCTACGACGGTCTCCTCGATCTCGGCGTGAAGCCCTTCGTCGAGCTCTCCTTCATGCCCAAAAAGATGGCCTCCGATCCCTCTGCCATCCATCCCTTCTGGTACCACCCCAACGTCTCCCCACCCAGGGACTACGCCGAGTGGGACCGCATGATCGCCGCCTTCGCCCAGCACCTCGTCGACCGCTACGGCCTCGAGCAGGTCTCTACCTGGGACTTCGAAGTCTGGAACGAACCCAACCTCGACTTCTGGGGCGGCCGTCCCAACATGCCCACCTACTATGAGCTCTACGATCACACCGCCCTCGCCCTCAAGCACGTCTCTCCCCGCCTTCGCGTCGGCGGCCCCTCCACCGCGCAGGCCGCGTACGTCGGTGAGTTCCTGGCCCATTGCAAGAGCAAAAACATCCCCGTCGACTTCACCTCCTCCCACGTTTACGGCAACGACGACTACAAGAAGATCCTCGGCGCCGACACCCCCATTCCCCGCGATCGCATGGTCTATCTCGCCGTTAAAAAGGTCCACGACGAGATCCTCGCCTCGCCCTTCCCCCACATGCCCCTCTTCTTCAGCGAGTACAACGCCAGCTACTCGAACGAGCCCGACGTCACCGACTCCGTCTACATGGGCCCCTGGCTCGCCAACAACATCCGCCTTTGCGATGGCCTGACCCAGGAAATGTCTTACTGGACCTTCTCCGACGTCTTCGAAGAGCAGGGCGTCGTCCGCTCCCCCTTCTACGGCGGCTTCGGTATCATCGCGGAAGACGGCATCCCCAAGCCCGCCTTCAACGCCTTCGCCATGCTCCACCAGCTCGGCGATCAGCGCCTGAAGCTCGACTCCGCGGGAGCCCCGGAGATCCAGGATGCCCTCGCCACCCGCTCCCCAGATGGATCTCCAGCAGGTTCCCTCGTCATCGCGCTCTGGAACTACACCGCGCCCTTTGGCGAAGGCTCCACCTATACTCCGCCGCCCGCAAATCCCGGTCCCTCGAAGTCCTTCATCCTCAAGCTCACAGGCGTCAGCCCCGATGCCACCGTCACCATCCTCCGCCTTGATCCCGACCACGGCAACGTCGTCAAAGCCTTCGATCGCATGGGCCGTCCCGCCACACCCTCGCGCCAGCAGATCGCCGATCTCCGGGCCGCCGGCACGGCCGCTCCTCCCGAAACCACCCACCTCACCGCTGGCGAACTTCGCCTCTCTCTTCCGCCGCAGGCCCTCGTAGTGCTTAAGGTGCAGGGCACGTCCACCGCGCGTTAGGGATAATGAATCGACAGGCTCGTCGGCCGTCCGCGCATCCTCTGCGGCCAGCTCGCGTCTGATCTCGCATGGAGTCGGAACCGGTTTGAGTGAGGATGCGCTGAGCCGTCGCGAGGCAGCCAAACTGTTGGGTGGAGCGCTCCTCGCCAGGTTCACGGCCGAGCCAATCGCCCTCGCCCAGAAGCACTCCCGCCCAACCTCCACAAAACCTACACAACCCCAGCCAACTCAACGACCCGACTTCTCCGACGAAGCCTACTCCGACCAGGACGATGTCGCTCCGCCCGAAGGCCTCACCACCGAAGACGAAGCCTTCCTCATGGAGCTCCAGCAGCGCGGCTGCCTCTACTTCACCGAACAAACCGATGCCCGCACCGGCCAGGTCCTCGATCGCGCCATCAATCGCCGCTCCACCGGCGATCGCGACGAGCGCACCACCGCCTCGATCGCCGCCACTGGCTTCGGTCTCACCGCCCTGTGCATCGCCCACAAAGAGGGCTACATCGCCTCCGATCAGGTCCAGCGCCAGGTCCTCACCACCCTCGACTTCCACCTCAACCACATGCAGCACGAGCACGGCTTCTTCTACCACTTCAACCACGTCTCCACGGGCCGCCCCACCAGCTGGAGCGAGGTCTCCTCCATTGACACCGCCATACTTCTTTGCGGCGTCCTCACCTGCCGCGCCTACTTCAACGACGGCCGCATCAAGGATCTCGCCACCCGCCTCTACGAACGCGTCGAGTGGCCCTGGATGCTCAACGGCGGCACCGCCTTCTCCATGGGCTGGCTACCCGGCTCCGGCTTCATCGCCACCCGCTGGGATCACTACTGCGAGCTCATGATGCTCTATCTCCTCGCCATCGGCTCCCGGACCCATCCCGTCCCCGCCAGCTCCTGGGACGCCTTCTCCCGTCCCGAAATGCGCTTCCGTAACTTCCAGTACATCTCCGGTCGCGATCCCCTCTTTGTCCACCAGTACTCCCACGCCTGGTTTGACTTCGCCCGCCAGCGCGACAACTACGCCAATTACTTTCAGAACTCCGTCACTGCCACCCGCGCCCACAAAGCCTGGCTCCAAACCCTCCGTCGCGGCTACACCGATGAGTATTGGGGCGTCACCGCCTCCGATTGGCAACACGGCTACACCGCCTGGGGCGGCCCGCCGCTTATGGGACCGGTCGATGGATCCGTCGTCCCCTGCGCGGCCGCCGGATCCCTCCCCTTCCTCCCCAAAGAGTGCGTCCGCACCCTCCGCGCCTGCTTCGAGCGTTTCGGCCGCGACGCTTGGGGCCGCTACGGCTTCTGCGACGCCTTCCATCCCGAACAGCTCTGGTACGACCCAGACTGCCTCGGCATCGACGTCGGCATCGGCGTCATCATGGCCGAAAATCTCCGCACTGGCTTCGTCTGGGAGATGTTCATGCGCAACCCCGAACCCACCACCGCCATGGCCGCCTGCAACTTCCGCGACGACAACACCCAGGACACCCCCGACACCCCCAAACCCACCGCCCGCCGCCGCGCCCGGCGCCACTTCGCCACCGCCCCCGAAACTCCCAGCCCTTAAATCTCCAACTCCACCCCAAACCAACGCCCCGCCCTGGTCTTTAGTTTACCTATCATTCCGAGCGAGCGTGATCCGCACCGAGCGCACTTGCTGGCTAGGGTGGAAAGTCGAAGAACCCGCTTCCCTACCGAGAATCCATAGTCACCCCCTCCTGCTGTCATTCCGAGCACAGCGAGGAAACCACGGCATTGCATCCTTAATCACGAAACCCAAGCGTAGACGACGGGACGTACAAGCACCAAAACCTTAACAAAGCACCCCACTCCACCCAGGCATCCAAGCCAGCAGAACCTCAAGGAAAAGAGAAAACAATGATCGACATCAACACCATCGAAGAACACATGGAAGTAGTCGGCTCTGACGGCGGGCACGTAGGCTCCGTTGACAACATCGGCATCAAGCTCACTAAAAAGGACCCCGCCGCCCACGGCCAGCACCACTACATCAAGCTGAAGTTCGTTGACTCCGTCGAGAACGGCAAGCTCAAGCTCAACCTCCCCGCCGACCAGGCCCTCGCCGAAGAAAAAGCCGTCGAGGACTAGCCCAGCCGGTCCCTCCCACCGAACACTGTGTCCTCTCGACCGCCCTTAGAGCAATCCCGAGCTTGTCGAATGGCGACAATGGGGCAGGTGGAGGGACCACCTTTCTATCCAAACGCCCGCCGGATGCTTGGGCTTGTCACCCGCAGAGATCCGGTTCTCTGCCGGGACACTCGCATCAACCTAGGGAACCAACTCTCCGCTATGGTCGTACCCTCTCCTGTGCTTCCCGAAACAGGAGATCGCTATGTGTCGCTTCGCGCTCGGATGTTCCCTCGCCCTCATCTTCGCCGCTTGCCTTCACGCTCAGACCTTCACCACGGGCCCGTGTAAGGACGACAGCAGATGGGGCGCGAACGAGGTTCATCTCTGCGAGCTCCGCAGCACCGCCCTTCCGCTGCGGAGCGGCATCTTGAGTGTGCTCGGCAAGAACGGCGGCATCGAAGTCTTCGGCGAAAGCCGGCAGGACATTGCGCTCGAAGCCGAGGTCGTCACTCAGGCCTCCACCCGTGAGGAAGCCCATTCCCTCGCGCGCGAGATCTCCATCCTCACCGACGGCTCCATCCGGGCCGAAGGCCCCGCCAGCTTCTCGCATCGCAACTGGCAGGTCAACTTCCGTTTGCACGTCCCCCATCAACTCACTGCCCACCTCCAAACCATGAACGGCGGCATCGCCCTCAGCGAGCTCACCGGCAAAATTGATGCTGAAACCATCAATGGCAGCATCCACCTCCAGGATCTCGCCGGAGACGTCCACGCCACCACCACCAACGGCGGCCTCAACGTCACCCTCGCCGGCGACCGCTGGCTCGGCTCCGGCCTCTCCGCCATCACCACCAACGGCGGTGTCTCCGTAAAAACACCCAGCATCTACTCCGCCCGCCTGGCCGCTGAAACCGTTCATGGAGGCGTCTCTATCGGCTTCCCCATCACCGTCCAGGGCACCATCGGAAACCGTATCGAGACCAACCTGGGCCAGGGCGGCGCCCCCATCCACTTCCAGACCACCAACGGAAATGTGTCCATCACCAGGAACTAACGGATCCACGCGACCTAAGCTCTAAGCCCAACCCTGATCTCTTGACCCAGCCCTGAGCTCGATCCAGCCCTGAATCCGGCCCCCCGCAAATGCCGTCATCTCGACCGAACAACGCGAGCGAAGAGACTCCCGTATTTTCATCTCTATGCAGCCACAAATCGGATGGCATCTCTAACCCGCAAATTCCAGCTCCCAAGCACCCCCCGACTCCCCTCACCACCCCATCGTCCCCGGCGCCCCCTTGAACGGCCCCGTCACCGAACTCGTGATCCACCCACCATAGAAATCCCCCGCCTGCGCCATCACTCGCTCGTCATCCACGAAGCACGCATCCACCTTGCTCGCATAGATCGCCAGATAATCCCGCAGCCCCGCATATCCCTTTGTCGGCGTTGCGTAGCTCCACCCCACCCCTGGCACCACCGGCACACCCTCGGCCAGACTCCCATCCGCCCGGCGCATCCCGTTCACATCCAGGTTCCAGTAACTCGCCACGCCCTTGAACTCGCAATAACTCCCCCGCCGCGCACTCGGCCGCATCACCTGCATCGCCACATCCTTCGACGGCAGGTAGAACACCGGCGGATGACTCGTCTCCAGCACTCGCATCCCCCGCCGCGTCTCCGCAATCACCATCCCCGCATGCACCACCCGCAGCCGCCGCTCCGTCCGCTCCAGCCGCGGCGGTCGCGGATACGCCCACACTGACTCCCGCGTCCCCTCATCCATCCCATCCCCTCGCTTTCTTCATCCCTGACTCCAGGGAACCGCCCCGCTCTCCCTCATTGTGATTCTGACCCGAGCAAAGCGGAGCAACACCCCTCAACAGTAAACTCGAGGCACACCCGGAGCATCACACCATGCCAGCTATCCCCACCCGCAGCGCCGACAAGCCCCTGGACCAAATGGACCGCCTCGCCGACATGGCCCACTTCCCCCCGCTCGTCAACGCCGGCGCCACCGTCAACATCCTCTTCACCATCACCGCCGTCTTCTTCCTCGAGCGCTATCTCCCCTCCAGTCCCCTTGCCGCCACCTTTCCCGTCATGCTCCTCACCACCCCGCTCCTCCTCACCGCCCTCGTCCTCGCCCTCAATCTCGCCCCTGTCGCCCTCCTCCGCGCCCTCGATCGCCGGCGTCCAGACAACAACACCCGCCCGATCCCCACCCTCGCCCACATGGATTTCGTCCACGACCAGCACCGTTTCTCCTCCTGGGTCTATCTCGCCGCCTCCGCCAACATGGCCTTCTGGATCCTTGCCTCCTGGTCCGTCTTCCTCTTTTTCCCGACCCCGACCGCTCTTCTCCTCACCCTCGCCCTCGCCTTCCTCGTCACCTTCTCGCCCGTGCTTCTCCGCCGCCGGGCCTGATCCATCCACTCCAACCGTCAGCTTGACCGAGGAAACATAACCGCTATGTTGATCCAATCAAGTCCGCGCTCTTCGCTGGCGAGCCGCCCGCGAAAAGACTAAAGTAATCAGTGTCTCGTCCATCCACACAGAACTTCCCAGAAATCTCGAGGACTGCATCATGAGCGACGTTCCCAAGATTGAGGTTTCGCGCCGCGGCTTCCTGAAGGGAGCCGGCTTCACCGCGGCCACAACCGTCATCGAGTCCGCGACCGCGCTTGCCCGTGACGCGAAAGCAGCCGCCCATGGCGAGCCAGCCGCAGGCCCGGAGGCGCTGCCCATCAAGCTCTCCGTCAACGGCCAGGAGCACGCGGTTACCATCGAACCCCGCTATACCCTCGCTGACACCCTGCGTGACCACCTCGGCCTCACCGGCACCAAGGTCGTCTGTGATCGCGGCTCCTGCTCCGCTTGCACCGTCTGGATCGACAAGGTCCCTTCGCTCGCCTGCATGACCCTCGCCATCGATACCATCGGTCGCCACGTCACCACCATCGAGGGCCTGTCGCACGGCGATCAAATGCATCCCCTGCAGACTGCCTTCGTCAAGCACGACGCCATGCAGTGCGGCTTCTGCACCCCCGGCATGGTCATGGCCTGCGCCGCCCTGCTCGACCGCAACCCGAATCCCAAGCTTGACGACGTGAAGCACGCTGTCAGCGGGAACCTCTGCCGCTGCGGGACCTATCCCAAAATCTTTGCGGCCACCCTGGACGTCGCGCAGCAACGCCGCCTGTCCGCCGGCCTCGTCACTCTCACCACGGCAGAGGAGGCATAAACATGACCCCCGAGACACTCCTAATCGACCCGCAGCAGGCCGGCGCAAACCAGGAAAAGTCCCGCTCCAAAGGTGTGGAGGGTGAAGCCAAGCCAACCCGCGACGCCGAGAAGAAAGACGCGGCGACACCCTCCACAGCCCAGAAGCCGGACGTCCCCAAACGCCCCGAAAGCTTCGCCTGGGGCATCCCCCAGAACGGCCTGCAGCAAAAGGAACGTCAGGTTCCGCTCGATGAACCGCCACCCCTTGCGCCTAACGCGGACCTCACCTACATCGGCAAACCCACCCTCCGCTATGACGGCCCCGCCAAGGCTATGGGTCGCGGCAAATACACCGCCGACATCCAGCTTCCTGGCATGCTCTACGCCCGCATGGTCGACGCCTCCATCCCTCACGGCCGCATCCTCTCCGTCGATACCAGCGCCGCCGAGAAGCTGCCCGGTGTCAAAGCCGTTCACGTCATCGAGCACGTCTACGGCGTCGCCGAACTCCGCGATCCCGGCAAGGAAGCGCCCTCGCGCTATCCCGTCATCCGCTACGCCGGGCAGCCCATCGCCGGCGTTGCCGCCATCTCGCCACAGATTGCCAGTGACGCCGCGGCTCTGATCAAAGTGCAGTATGACAAGATGCCCTTCGTCGTCGATCGCACTGAGGCCCGCGCTGACACCGCACCCGTCGTCTTCCCCGGTCCCGCGGACGCGGCCGGCAGCGCCGGTGGCGGTGGTGGCCCGAAAGATGTCCCGCAGGTCGGCAACGTCCACGGCCCACAGCGCAAGAAAGTAGGCGACGCAGACGCCGGCTTCGCCGAAGCCGAGGTCGTCGTCGAAGGCGAGTACTTCACTCAAGTCCAGACCCACTCCGCCCTCGAAACCCATGGCTTTGTCGTCGATTGGAAGCCGGATGAAGTGACCGTCTACGCCTCCACCCAGGGCACCTCCAGCGTCCGCAACGAGTTCGCCGAGGTCTTCAAACTCCCAAAAAACAAAGTCCGCGTCATCACAGACTTCATGGGCGGCGGCTTCGGTGCCAAGTTCGGTGCCGGCAACGAGGGCGTAGTCGCGGCCAACCTCTCCCGCAAGGCCAACCTCCCCGTCAAACTCATGCTCGACCGCCGGCAGGAGCACATCGTCTGCAACCGGCCCGACTCACACCAGAAGCTCAAGATCGGCGCAAAGAAGGACGGCACCCTCACCGCCATCCATCTCACCAGTTACGGCACCGCGGGCGTTGGCACTGGCGCCGGCACCGCCGGTCCCGCCACCAATCTGTACAAGTGCCCCAACCTGTTGACTGAAGAGTACGATGTTTTCGTCAACGCCGGCCCCGGCGCCGCCTTCCGTGCCCCCGGCCACCCCCAGGGCTGCTTCGCTTTCGAGCAGGCCATCGACGAGCTCGCCACCAAGCTCGACGTTGACCCGCTCACCTACCGCGACAAGATCGACGAAAACGCCGCCCGCCGCGTTGAGCGACAGGTCATCCTCGAGCGCACCAACTGGAAGAATCGACGCCCCGCCGGCTCGGACACCGGCCCCATCAAGCGCGGCATGGGCATCGCCCAGTCCGTCTGGTACCGCTTCGTCAACATGGACTCCTCCTGCGAGGTCCGCGTCTCCCGCGACGGCTCGGTGGAGCTCATGTCCGCCGTGCAGGATCTCGGCACTGGCACCAAGACCATGCTCGCCATCGTCGTCGCCGAAGAGTTCGGGATTCCTCCTGGCAGCGTCGGCATCCGCATCGGCGACACCCGCTTCCCCATCGGCCCAGACTCCGGCGGCAGCATCACCACCGGCTCCATCTCCCCCGCCGCCCGCAACGCCGCCTTTCAGGCCAAGCAGCAGCTCTTTGCGGCAGTAGCCCCGAAACTCGACACCACTGCCGACAATCTCGTTATGCAAGGTGGCCGCGTCCACTTCAAAAATGACCCATCTAAGAGCTTCTCGCTCAAGCAGGTCACCGCCAAACTCCCCACAAGCGAGATCTCCGCCCGCGCCACCCGCGTCGCTGAATACTCCAAGGAAAAAATCACCTACGGCGGCGTCGATTACGTCGAGCTCGCCGTCGATACCGAAACCGGCCGGGTTCACATCGAAAAGGTCTTTGGCGCCCATGACTGCGGTCGCCCCATCAACCCCACCGGCGTCATCAGCCAGATTAATGGCGGCATCCTTCAGGGTATCTCGTACGCTCTCTTCGAGGAGCGCATCATGGATCGTAAAGCCGGCTACATGCTCAACGCCAACCTGGAAAACTACAAGATCCTCGGCTCTCGCGAGGTCCCGGAGATCGAGGTCGTCCTCGTCGAAAACTACATCGCCCAAAGCTCCACCGACGCCGCCGGCATCGGTGAATCGGCAGGCATCATCACCCTCGCCGCCGCCATCGGCAACGCCTTCTACAACGCGACCGGCGTCCGCATGCGCCGGCTCCCCATGACGCCGGCTAACGTGCTGACCGCGCTCGGCAAACTGCCAGAGGAGATGCAGGCATGAACAAGTTCACGTTCGTCAATTGCAACACCGTCGATGAAGCTCTCGGGCAGCTCAAGGATGGTGCCGTGGTCAAGGCAGGCGGCATCGATCTGCTCGATCTCATGAAGGAAGGCATCGTCTCGCCTCCCAAGCTCGTCAACATCCGCAACATTGATGGCCTCCGCGGCATCACCGTCACCAAAGAGGGCCTGCACCTCGGTTCTCTCTCCACCCTGAGCGAAATCGCCGCGCACCCCGAGGTCCAGCGTTCCTATGCCGCCCTCGCGGACGCCGCCGGTCACGCTGCCACCCCGCAGGTCCGCAATATGGCTACCCTCGGCGGCAACATCACCCAGCGCCCGCGCTGCTGGTACTTCCGCTCAAGTGACTTCGATTGCAAAAAAAAGGGCGGCACCAGCGACGATTGCCACGCACACGAAGGCGAAAATCAGTACCACGCCATCATGAACAATGGCACCTGCGCCATGGTTCACCCCTCTTCGACCGCTGTTCCCCTGCTTGCCATGAACGCGCAGGTCGAGCTCGTCTCGAAGCGCGGCAAACGCACCGTCGCGATGAGCGACTTCTACGTCCCCCCCGAGAAGAGCCTCATCAACGAAACTGTCCTCGAACCCGGCGAACTCATTACCGGTATCTTCGTTCCCGCACCTGCGCCCGGCACTCGCTCCGCCTATCAGAAATACGGTGAAAAAGAGAGCTTTGACTGGCCGCTCGCCGACGCCGGCGTCGTGCTCGTCATGGACGGTACCCATTGCCGCTCCGCCGCCATCGTCCTGGGTGTCGCCGCCCCAACCCCCATTCGTGCCCAAGCCGCTGAAGCCCTCCTCACCGGCAAGACCATCAACGAGCCAACCGCTCGCGCCGCTGCGAAGGCCGCAATGCAGAGCGCCACCCCGCTCTCCCAAAACGCCTTCAAGACCCAACTCTTCCAGACCGCCATCTATCGTACCGTGCTGCTCGCAGCCGGCCAGATGCAACGCGACCCCAGCTCCATCGGCTAAGGAGAATCGTAATGTCTACTACGCCATTCGTGCAGATCCGTTGCGAGTCCCTGCGCAGCAAATCCTCCTACGGTGCCTTCGGCGACTTCCACGAAGAACTCGTCGAGCTGATGGGTGCCACCACCACCTATTGGTGCCTCCGCACTATGGGAAAAGCCGGCCCCGACGATCACTTCGTCCATCGCTCCGTCTGCCAGCAGGGCCGCACCTGCTGGCAGTCCTGCGAAGACGCCGTCTAGCCCAGTCCGCGGCGGGATCACAGTTCGTGCCCGCAACATCGTTCCCATCGGAGGCCCGTTCAGGGCTTCAGCGAGTAAACCCGCACATAATCAAACGTAACCGTAGTGCCCGCCGCGTTCTGCGCCGCAAGTCCGATCTGCGCACCCGGTCCCAACTGGTGCAGCCACGTCGTCCCGCGTGTCCAGTTATACCCGTCCGCACTCGAGTACGCCGTGTACCGCTCCCCACGGTCTCCCGCCGACCGCTTCGCAATCCGCAGCCACGTCGTCTGCGCCGGATTCCCGATAAACGCGCTTCCATACGTCGGATAACTCGCCGGAACCGGACTCACCTGCTTGGCAAACTCCGTCTGCCACGTATTGAAGTCCGCAAATACATCCAGCTTGATGCTGTTGCGATCATCCCCATACACAAACAGCGCTCCCTGCGAAAAGTTGTAGCAGCACGAGCCATCAAACGGCAGGCTCACCGTCATCTTCGTCTCCACCATCCAATCACCTTTCACCGGCACCGGCTCTCCCAGAATCGCCACTAGATTCGGATCGCCATTCTCGTCCGGCCCATGCGTCTGCACTTGGTAGCTCGACCCCGTCAGCAGGTAGCTGTTGTCTGCCTGCGGATGCACGAAGTGCCACTGCTTCGACAGCACCGGCCCGTTGAACTCATCCGAAAGCGCTCCGATCAGCTCCCCCGGCTCATCATCCCACTTCGGTTCGTTGTACCGCAGACTCACCTGGTATGCCTGCGCCACCGGCCCCGCAACCCGGCCTGCCGAGGCCCAGTGCCCGTTCCGGACCGTCGGCCATCCCTCCACCCAGTCCACCGGATCCATCAACGCCGGCCTGCGCGTAAACCCGGGGTGCAGATCGAAGTACGGCGATGCGTTGTCGATGGCGTGGTACAGCAGGTAGTCCTGTCCCGACGCATCCTTGAAGATCACATTGCCGCCTGGCCCAATCCATCGATTTCCGTTCGCCGCAATCACCTTCGACCCGCCACCCGTCGTCGCCGTCAGCGCCACCCCGTTCCTGTCCAGAAACGGGCCCGTCGGCGTCCTCGCCCGGCCCACATCCACCGAGTACCCCGAGCCCGGCCCATTGCAGCAGTTCGTCGACGACACAAACAGGTAGAACCACCCGTCCCGCTTGTAAAACGATCCCCCCTCATACAGGTTATCGACCGCAATCTGCCGCTCACTCGCCTTGTCTGCCGTAAATCCATCCGCCGACAGTTTCTGGAGACTCACCCCGCCAAAAAAGCTCCCGAACGAGATATACCTCTGCCCTGCCCCATCCTCGACCACATCCGGATCGATCACCGCCCGGTTCGTATTCGCGCAGCAGGCGCACTCTCCGTCGCCACCACCGGCCGCCCCAGATCCGTCCACGGCCCACCCGCATGCGCCGCTGTCGCCACCCCAATCTCCGACGGCCCGCCCGGCCCACCCGTCTCCGGCGCCGTGTAGTACAGGTAGTACTTGCCGTTGAAGTGCTTCACCGCCGGCGCCCACAGGTTCGTCTCGACCCCCACCCACGCCGGGTCCGCCGGAAATACGTCGCCGTTATACGTCCAGTGGATCAGATCGATCGAGTGCCACGTCGCAATGTAGTGGTTGCGCAGGTTTCCCTTTGCATCCTTGTCGTTCGCGTTCAGCGGATCACCCGTGCAGTACAGATACCAGTGGTTCATGCCCACGATCGTTTCGTTCATGATCGCCGGATCCGGGCAGCTGACCCCAGTCCCCGTCGCCGGGTCATTCAGGCTCAACGGGTTTTGAAACTCCGGAAAGATCGGCAGCCGCGCCACCGTCTCTCTCCCAGCCGTTTCATTCCCTGCCTGCTGCCCCAGCACCACGCCCGATATCGCAAGCAGCGCAACCAGGCAGATCAATCCTCTGCCCACGGCACATCGTGTTCGTACACCGAGAGACAGTTTCATAGAGCGGCTCGTCCTCAACAACAAAGTTGACGGCCACTCTAGACCGTCCCCACCTCGTTGACAACCCATCGCATCAACCTGCTCGCAGCGTACGCAAGCTAGCTCGTGTACGCCGCCGAGAAAGCTCTTCCGCCTCCCCCTACCGCGCGGCCTCCTGCGTCGTTGGCGGCTCCGTATGCCGCAGCGTCTCAATCAGCGGCTGCGCCGGCGTTGTCTCTGGCGCTTCCTCCGCGACCGATACCGCCAGCACACGAATCTTGTCATTGTTCGGCAACGTCAGCGTGCTCGCACCAGCAGGCACATCCATGGCATACGCAAACAGATACGAGTATTGGTACGGCACGTTCAGCCCCTCGGTCGTATGGTGGTGCGAGGCGTACCACGCCACCTCCGCCGGCTTCACATAGCCCTCCCGCAGACCTGCATAGTCCTCCGGATACCGCGGCGATGGCACATTCGCCTCGCGCGCCTTGTAATCTCCCGGCCACGCAGGATGATGCGCTGAGATCGCCCAGTCGCGCGTATCCGCCACCTTCCACAGCCGCGTGTCCCACTGCCCGATAAACCCGCCCCAGTCCTCGACCGTCACAGCCGTCGCCCGGTCTCCCACCCGGAACTCCACCTTTTGATCACCCCCGTCAGCCGCCGCCAGCAGGTACACCCGGTTGAACTTGCCCTTTGGCAGATCAATCGTCTGCCCCCGCGCCACCACCGCATTTGGCGTTCCCGTAGCCGCCGACGCCAGTGCAAACTCCACGCCATGGAATGTAAGCTGCTTGGGCATCATCTCCGCCGGAAATGCATCGCCCTTGCCGTCCATTCCCCCGCCAGCCGTCTTTGTGTCATCGTTGCTCGCTACGGCGAGGTCATACTTCAGGTCCACACTTTGCGACCTCACCGGCACAACGCCAGCCTTCGCCGTGCCCAGCTTCACCGCAAACGTCCGCGGCTGGTATCCGCCAAACGTGGTCACCAGCGCGCCATCCCGCAGCGTCGCCTCGCCCATCGGCTGCTCCTGCGCGTTCACCTCACGCGCCGCGACCACCGGCGCCGCAAACGAGACCCGCACATCCTGCGCCGGCTTGCCGTCCAGCTCCACCAGCCGCACAATCGTTTCGTCACTCGCCTCCGCCTTCTTCAGACCCAGCACCCGCACTCGCGGATTGCTCACTTGCGCCAGCGAAAAGCTCTTCCCCAGCGATCCCTCATGCTTCGCCGTCGCGAACGCTCGCAGTGGATCGTTCAGCCGATATCCCTGCCAGTCCGTCTGCGCCTCTCGCCATCCCTTCGCATGGCCCGCCAGCCCAAACAAGAACTCATGGTGTCCCCAGTCCTGGTTCGCCTCATCCGAGTACGGTCCCGGCCCGCCCTTCTCCGGCGGCTGCAGACCCGGCGTCCGCAGCAGCGTCAGCCGAATCGTATTGTCCGCCGGCTTGTCCGACGCGTTCTTCGCCTCCGTCAAAATCGTCGCGCCAAACCCGCCGCTCTTGTCCGTCAAATCGATCCACCGATGCGAAAACGTCTCGAACTGCCGATCCGTCGCATTCGGCCGTTCAATCGTCCCCACCTCTTCGTTGTACGTCGCATTCGGATTCGCGGCCGTCAGCGGAAACGCCACCTTCAGATTCACCGCCTTGCTTCGCCAGTCCACCTGGTTCGCAAACTCCACCCGATTGCCCGCATCCCCCGTCGCCAGGCTGATCGTTTGCACAAACTTCGATCCCATCGCCTCGCGCGAGACCTCAATCGCGACCCGAACCGGGCCGTTCTCCTTGATCCGCATCGTCGCCGGCCCGGCAACATAACCCACCGGCGGCGCCTGCTCCTGGTCGAAGTCCATATTCCACGCCGGCCATTGCTTCGGCCTGTCGTTCGAAAGCTCCATCCGGATCGGCGCCGACAGCAGCTCTTTCTTCAGGCTCTTGTCATACACGCTCGATACATCGCCGTCCGCATTCAACCGCACCGTATACCGCGCATTCTCGAGCGAGTTCGCCGTCACCTTCAACGTCGACTTTCCCGCCGGTGTCGCCGCCGGAACCACGTCGTACACCGCAAATCCTATCGCCGGCGTCTTGGCCAGAAACAACACCTTGCCGCCTTCCATCTGCGCCGGCATCTCCTCGCCCTTCGGCCCTTTCACCCGCACCGCCTGCGGAGCCGAGCCACCGGCAAACGGCACCGTCGCCTCAACCAGATCCTCCCGGTCAACATTCAGCGAGTTGAACACCACCAGCGGCGTCCCACTCCCCTGCGTGTTCATGCCCGAAGCCACCGCCTCGGTCGCGCTCGTCAGCATCCCGGCAAACTGGTTCGCGACAAGGGTGTCGTCATTCCACGCAAACTCATACGCTCGCGGCGTCGCCGTGCCCGCCGCCGTATCGTGAAAGTGCCCTCCCAGCGCCAGTGTCCACGCATCGTTCATCCGCTTCTGCGGATACGCCGGCCCACCCAGCAGCGCCGCCGCCACCGAGGTCTCCTCCGCAGCCTCCGCCAGCAACTCGTTCTTCACCACCGACCGCTTGTGAAACGCCTGCGACGTCAACGATCCAGCCGAGTGGTTAATCAGCTCCAGATCGCCCTTGTACGTCGGCAGCTTCGCCTGCATGTCTGGCTTGATGTCGTTAAACATCTGGTCCGCCTCGGTCTCAATCACATGCACCGGTCCCTCGCCCACGCGTACCTTCTCGGTCGAGGCCGGCCCCGGCTTCAGGAACCCCGGTCGGGGCGGCGGCGGCAATGTCGTCTCGCTCTTGTCCGCGATCGCCTCCAGCATCTTTACCGAGAACTCCTGCGTTGCTCCACCAATATCTCCCGTTCCCACATAGTGGTAATCGGCAAAAACTCCAGTGACTTTACCGTCCAGATCGATCCGCTTAACCCAATCCGGCTCGTTGTTCCGATTTCGGTTCCGCGAGAGCTGATTCTTCTGCTGTTGCGTCAGCGTCGCCATCTCCTCCGGGGAAACCACCGGCATAGGCAGTGGCGGATTCTCTTTACTCAGATCGGTATAGACGTTGCTGCCATACCCGCTCGGATTCAGCGCCGCCATCACCTTGCTGCCATCCGGCCCAATCCACAACCCAACGTTGAACGGGATCCCCTCCGGCGTCTGCTCAGGCGACCCCGGTCCACCAATCTTCGGCGCCGGCTGCCACTCCGCGTTCAGCTTCTGCGTCGAAAATCCCTTCACCCCTGCATGCGCCAGAATCGCCGGCAGCGACGCCGGAAACCCAAAGCAATCCGGAATCATGTACTCGTTGCTCGCTTTGCCGAAGTCCTTGCGGTAGTAATCATTCCCGTACAAAACCTGCCGAAAGATCGCCTCTGCACTCGGCAGATTCACATCTCCCTCTTCCACCGAAGACCCGGCCGGAAACCACCGCCCCGCCGCCACATACTTCGTCATCCGCGCATAGTCGTCCGGAAAATACTCCTTCATCAGCCGATATCGGTTCGATCCTGTCCAGTTGAAGACATAATGCGGGTACTTATCGATGTAATCGAAGTTCACCTTCAGCGTCTTCAGCAAATACTCACTGATCGTCTGCGGCATCTCCCATCGCCACTGCGTATCCAGATGGGCATACGGCACCACATACAACGTCGGCACCTTTGTGATATCCGGTGCCTTGTTGATAGGGCCCTGCTGCGCCATCACCGGCAGACTCAACATCACCGGTGCCAGAAAGAATGCTGTGTGGCGGAGATCGCCGCGCCGCTTCGAGAAACTTGGAACGGATGTCCGCTTCAACGTCTTGGGTGTCATGCCTTCAACCTCGGCTAGGGCTCGTACATCGAATACAAAGGGCGCACGCAACCAGAGATCCGCCTCAGGTCAGCAACACCAGGGAACACGCATATCACTCCACATCGAACCGTCAACGACGCCTCATCCCACCAGGCAATCGCTTCGATCTACGCGGTAGATCATACGTCAACCGAAGGTCACCTGGTCTCGCGACCTTCCCTCAGGAGCCACCCGCTCCGACTTTGCCGTGTGTAAGCCACACGTCGCGACACCCCGCTTGCAAGCGAAGGCTCGCGCCTCGACACCCCTCCGAACGCAACGGGACCCGCCAGATACAAGCGCTTTCCCCGCCCTCAGAAAACGAAAGCGGCCGAAGCATAGGCTCCGGCCGCCACATCACCACATCCCCAGCCCGACCTACGGCTGGCCCATCCCACCCCCAGCACCATAGATATTGCCTGTCGTGTAACTCGCATCCTCCGCTGCCAGCTGGACATAGATGGACGCCAGTTCGGCCGGTTCGCCAGGGCGGCCAAGCGGGTAGTTCGCCCCAAACATCTCGTACTTCTCCGGCTGCGCTCCACCACTGATCTGGAGCGGCGTCCAGATCGGTCCAGGCGCAACTCCATTCACCCGAATCCCCTTCGGCCCAAGCTGCTTCGCCAACGACTTGACGAAGTTCATCGTAGCCGCCTTCGTCTGCGCGTAGTCATACAGATCAGCGGAAGGATCGTATGCCTGCTCGGAGGTCGTCGCAATAATCGTTGCGCCCGGTGGCAGGTGTGGCAGCGCCGCCTTGATAATCCAGAACGGCGCATAAATATTAGTCTTCATCGTCCAGTCAAATAGATCCGTCGTCAGATCCAGCAGGTTCGGTACCGAGTGCTGCCGGCCCGCATTTGACACCAGAATATCCAGCCCTCCCAACCCTGAAACAGCCTCGGCTACCAGCCGGCTGCAGAAGCTCTCCTCCCGCAGATCACCAGGAATCGGTACAGCCTTTCGACCCGCGGCCCGAATCAGATCGACCACTTCCTTTGCGTCCGGCTCCTCTGCAGGAAGATAGTTGATCGCCACATCCGCCCCTTCGCGAGCGTAGGCAATCGCCGCGGCGCGGCCCATGCCCGAATCGCCACCAGTAATCAGCGCCTTCCGACCACGCAGGCGGCCCGATCCTTTATAGCTTGTCTCCCCATGGTCCGGTCGCGGGTCCATTTTGCTCGCCAGACCCGGCCATGGCTGCGGCTGCTCCTTGAAGGGCGGCCTGGGATACTTGGTGGTCGGATTCTGGAGCGGCTGCGCCGTACCATTTGCCGCACCTGTGCTCTGCGCAAAGGCCGTGCTGGTCGTGGCGGCGGCAACGGTTGCGAGTCCCGCTCCAAGGCCGCTCACAATCTGCCGACGGGAAAGTAATTTTTCATCCTGGATGCTCATACTTTGCACAATCTCCTGAAAGCTAGGAGTGCAGCCGAGCAGATCGCGTTGCGCGGTCTCAAGCCCCCTCCACGCCATCCACTATGAGACCAACCCCATGTTGATCCTCCCGAATATGCGACGGAAGCCTCCCGCAGCGTCCTGATTAATCTCGTGCGAGTACGTGTAGTTCGCCGCAACCAGCAAACCTCCATGGAACGTTCGCTGCAGCGAGGTCACCATCTCTTCATACGAGCTGCTGTTCTGGTCTCCCCGCGTCTCCACCTGGCCCGACGTAAAGGCCGCGAGAAAGAAGGTCTGGTCATGAGGCCTACGAGCCTGGCTCACCTCCTTGAACACTCCATTAAATCCTCCTGTCCTCGAAATTCATCGTCTGTTAGAGACACAGAGCCGTAGCTCGACCGACCGTGTAGGGGTCAGACTTTCCTGCATCTCCTCGCTCCAGGTCGCAGCCGCTCATCGCTGTGCACCATTTCTTTGAAGCCCAAACCATGAGCTGGCATTGACCATCTCTCTGCGCCTTCGCTCCTCTTGCCTTCGGCCGGGACGCTCGCTCCTTGACTCGCCGCCACCCTTTCTCTTCGCAACGTCTGTGGAGGTCGCACCATGTTTTCTTCCTTTCCCTACACCCGAACCCTCACTTCGGCCGCCATGTTGGCAATCCTTCTGCCGCTCGCCGCTCACGCGCAAAACGCGCAAGCCGACGAGGACGACGATGACCGCGCACCCACCGTCCAGGCCCTTCCCAACACCGGCCAAAACCTCACCCCACTCGCACCGCGGAAGTCCCGCTTCGAGACCCTCAACCCCGGCCTACCCGATAACCCGCAGTTCGTCGCTGGCCAGGCCGTCACCACGGTCACCAGCCCCGACCACAACACGCTTCTCATCCTCACCAGCGGCTACAACCTCCTCAATTACACCTCCGGTCCCAACCTCGGTACCCAGAACAATGCGGATTCGACCGAGTACATCTTCGTCTACGACATCACCAAGCCAAACGCCGTCAAGCGACAGGTCATCCAGGTTCCTAACACCTACGCCGGCATCGTCTTCGACCCCAACGGCAAATCCTTCTACGTCGCCGGCGGCAACAACGACAACGTCCACATCTACAACCTCGGCGCCTCCGGCGTCTGGGCTGAAGGCACGGGCAGCCCCATCGCTCTCGGCCACAAATCAGCTAACGGCCTCGGCGTGGGCCCCGAAGCCGCCGGCCTCGCCATCACCGCCGACGCCAACCACCTCGTCGTCGCCAATTACTACAACGATTCGGTCAGCGTCCTCTCCAAAACCGATGGCGTCTGGACCAAATCCGCCGATCTGGACCTCCGCCCCGGCAAGATCAATCCCGCCAAAGCCGGCGTCCCCGGCGGGGAATATCCCTTCTGGGTCAGCATCGTGGGCAACACCACCGCCTACATCTCCAGCCTCCGCGAGCGCGAAATCGTCGCCGTCAACATCGCCGGCGCCGTTCCAACCGTGGTCACCCGCATCAAGCTCAAAGGCCAGCCCAACAAGATGACCCTCAACGCCGACGGCACCCGCCTCTTCGTCGCCGAGGACGAAACCGACTCCGTCGCAGTTATCAACACACGCTCCAATCAGCTCATCGACGACATCGCCGTTACCGCTCCCGCGGGTCTGCTCACCTCCGCCCGCGAGAAGCTCAAAGGCAACAACACCAACAGCGTCACCCTCTCACCCGATGGCACTTCGCTGTATGTAACCAATGGCAACACAAATAACGTTGCCGTCGTCCATCTCAGCACCGCCTCCGGCCAAAGCCGCGTAGAAGGCCTCATCCCCACGGGCTGGTACCCGAACTCGGTCAGCTTCAGCGGCGATGGCAAAACGGTGTACGTCGTCAACGGCAAGTCCCCCACCGGCCCCAACCCCGGCAACTGCAAAGGCGTCACACCTGCGCTCGCCGCCCAGTGTCAGGCCTCGAACGAGTACAGCCTCCAGCTCATCAAAGCCGGCTTCCAAAGCTTCCCCACACCCACGCCTGGCGAACTCAATCGCTTGACGGAGTTGGTAGCGGATAACAACCACTTCCTGCGCGTCGTCTCCGAAGCGGACCGCGACAAGATGGAGTTCCTCCGCAGGAAAATCAAGCACGTCGTCTACATCATCAAGGAAAATCGCACCTACGATCAGATCCTCGGTGATCTCGCCGTCGGCAATGGCGATCCCGATCTCACCGAGTTCGGCGCCGCCAATACACCCAACTTCCATCGCCTCGCACGCAAGTTCGTCACCCTCGATAACTTCTACGACTCGAGCGAAGTCAGCATCGACGGGTGGCCCTGGTCGACCTCCGCCCGCGCCCCGGATGTGGTCGAGAAGCATACGACCGTGAACTACGCTGGCCGCGGTCTCTCCTATGACTCCGAAGGAACCAACCGCAACATCAACGTCGCTCTGCCAACCACCGCCGCGCGCATCGCTGCCAATCCCGCCAACCCCTCTGATCCTGACGTCCTTCCTGGCACCATCGACACCGCAGCGCCCGACAGCCCCGATGGCAAGCTGAACCAGGGCTACCTCTGGGACGCTGCGCTCCGTGCCGGTCTCTCCGTTCGCAACTACGGTTTCATGATCGATCTCACCCGCTACTTCCTTCCAGCCCCGCTTGGGATCCCCGAGCTCCTCGACCCGGCTGCCACCAAAACCCAGGTCGCCTTCTCCGCCAACGTTGCGCTCCGTCCCCTTACCGACCCGTACTTTCGCGGCTTCGATCAGGCCTTCCCGGATTACTTCCGCTTTCAGGAATGGAAGCGTGAGTTCAACGGCCGCGGCTCAGCCGAATCCTTCCCTGCGCTCACCCTGCTTCGCCTCGCTCACGATCACACTGGCAGCTTCTCGAAAGCCATCCTCGGCGTCAACACCCCAGAGCTCCAGATCGCCGATAACGACTACGCCGTCGGCCTCGTCGCCGAGACCATTGCCCACAGCCAATACAAAGACAACACCTTGATCTTCGTCATCGAAGACGATGCCCAGGATGGCGCCGACCACGTCGACGCCCATCGCAGCACCGCCTTCGTCATCGGCCCCTACGTCAAGCAGCATGCCGTCATCTCGCACGCCTACAACACCGTCAACATGGTTCGCACCATGGAAGACATCCTCGGCATCGGGCAACTCAACCTCAACGACGCTGTCGCCGTCCCCATGGCCGATGTCTTCGACATCAACCAGAAGGCCTGGACCTACACCGCCAAACCATCGCAGTTCCTCTACACCACCCAACTCCCTCTCCCTGCTCGCACGCTCACGTCGAGTCTCGACCTTCACCCCACCCACACCGCCGCCTATTGGGCAGCCGCCACCGTGGGGCTCGACTTCTCGATCGAAGACAACCTCAACGGAGCCGACTACAACCGCATCCTCTGGCAGGGCCTGATGGGGAACAAACCCTATCCGCAAGCTCCTTCCGGCAGCAATCTACGCCCTAACCGAGCGGCGCTTCTGATCCGCTCAAACGCAGCCACCCATCAACCCCTCGCGCGATCCACCAGCGCACCCGCCAAACAGACCGGCGGTCAATAACAACCACCGTCACCATGAGCGCGATAAACACTGGGAGAACCCCCGCAAAGGGCTCTCCCAGCTTCTTTGCCGCCAACACCAATCCAGCCCCCCGGTGACATCGACAATGCGTTTTGTAAGAAGTAATGTCCGGCGAGCACCGCCTATCGCAAACAGAGCGCGCACGAAGCGTGGGTCCTTCGGAAGCGTCAGTCCTTCGTTGCCGAGGTGGGATAGCCCTGCCACACATATTCGAGGGCTTCGGGTAGAGTTTGCTGCTTCACAGCGCGGTCGGTATGGCCGGCATTGCGAGCGAAGAGGAACTGGTAGTGGTAGCCCTTCGCGGCGAGCACACGCGCCATGTTCTCGTTGGCAACAACCCAGTCGTGGAGGTTGTCGCGCATGGCGTTGGGGTTCAGGTTGTCGCGGTCCCCGACTTCGAGCCAGAGGCGCAGTGGCTTGCGGGACGAAGCCGGGATGAGGTGCTCGTGGAACTCCCAAGCGCCGTGAGGAACCTGCGGATCGGTAGGCCACTGCTGATTGACATAGGTGCCGGAGTAGGTGAGGACGCGATGGAAGAGCTCCGGGTGGTACCAGGCCATGATCAGCGCGCAGGAGCCGCCGGAGCTTCCGCCCATGGTGGCACGCCCGTCAGGGTCATGGGTGAGCTTGACGTGAAGGCGCGACTCAACCGCCGGAAGCACCTCTTGCTCCACGAACTCAGCATAGCGGCCAGACATGGTGTCATACTCCAGCCCGCGCTCGCTGCCTTGGGCATCACCCCCACCGTTGGCGATAGAGATAGCGATCATAGCCGGCACGCGATGCTCCGCAATAAGGTTGTCGAGGGTGGTGAAGAGCAATGGGTCCGGGCCGTCGGCGCCAACAAGGAAGGGCGCGGCCATGCCATCGACATACTGCTTCGGAACGTATACCGTCACGCGCCGAGTGTAGGGCGCGGGACGGCTGGTTGTGACAATGAGCTTTGCAGGATCGTTCGGATCGGGCGTGCCAAAGGTGCCGGGCTCGCGCGCGATGCCAGGGTAGAACTTGCTGTCGGTTGAGTTCAGGACGAACTCGGAGACGGTTCCTTGCGGGACGTCAGGCCGAGGCAGCGTTTCGGGCGCAGGTATGTGGGTTGGTCCCAGAATAAAGTTGCCATCCTCGTAGGCTGGCGGCAAAGCTCCGTCCGATAGTTCCTTAGCGGCAACAAAGCCGGTCGTGCTGGAGGAACGGGTCGGTGGCACGGGGCGGCTGCGGGTCGAGGGCGCAACCGGCTGCTGCGGGTGTGCCGGAAAACACGCGAGAAGCAAAATGGCAATAAAGGGAAGATGGGATAAATGCATACGATCGCGCTTTGACCTCGTCGCGAAAGTGTAGCGTTCCATAGCCAAAGCTGTCCGGCACGGGCCTGCTGCGGGGCAAAGTACGCCAATCACGGAAAGCGCGTTTGTCGTTATGGCTTGTTCACTGAGTCCAGTCCTCCACCTCCCGGAAGCTTCTCCGAAACCCAAAGCGATCGGACATCTCTCCGTGCGCGTTTCTCGTTACTCCTGCGATCGGTTGACTTTTACCTCTACCGTGACAAGCGAACCTTTTTGCCACGACAAAAGCGGGCGTCCACAAACATTAGTGGATTCATCTCTTGGTCGGGGTACGACGTTTGTGCCATGTGCATGAACGATGGCATTCGTTAGATTTCTCTTTGTGTCTGTCCTAGAGAGCTCCCTGGAGCGATCTCACATCGGGGCTCTTTCCAAGCGAGTACTCATGCCCAATCGTGTCCGTAGTTTGATCGCGTTCGTGCTCCTCACAGCGCTGTGTAGCGTTGGCTGGGCAGCTACCTATTCTGTTAGCGGCTGGCCGCGTTTTCTGGTGTATCTGACTGCTGTGCTCTTGAGCTCGGGGCTGAAAGTGTCCCTGCCGACTGCAGAGGGGACCATGTCGGTCAACTTCCCCTTCATTTTGCTCGGCGTTGTGCAGCTTCCCCCCAGTCAGGCGCTTGCGCTTGCGGCTCTGTCGGTCCTTGCGCAATGCCGCATCAAGGTCGTCGAGAGATTCACTCTCGTGCAGATCGCATTCAATGTCTCAAACGTCGTGGCAGCGACTTCCGCAGCATGGTGGGCTCTTGCATGGGCGACCCGAAGGAATATGGAAGTTGCACCCGCTCTGGCGCTCGCCGCCGCGGTTTATTTCCTCGTAAACACGATCCCGGTCGCTCTCGTGATCGGATGGTCCACAGGGGAGGCTCCCGTTACCCTGTGGCGTCGAGAGTTTGTCTGGTATCTACCCTTCTATCTTGTGGGCGCGATCCTGGCAGCAAGTGCCGACCTGATCAGTCTCAAGCTCGGATGGACAACCTCGCTCTTGCTGATCCCGCTGGTCTATATCATCTTTCGCACCTATCAATCGCAGGTGACAGCACTTCGGGATCGCCAGCGACACCTCGAAGAAACGGAAGCGCTTCACCTCCGCACCATCGAGGGTCTGGCGATGGCGATCGAAGCCAAGGATCAGAACACCCACGATCACCTCCTGCGCGTCCGCGTGTATGTCTCGGGCATTGGAAAGTCGCTTGGCCTGGACGATCTCCAGATGCGAGCGCTGCTGACGGCGGCATTTCTTCACGACATCGGCAAGCTCGCCATTCCGGAACACATCATCAATAAGCCGGGGAAGTTAACGCACGAAGAGTTCGAGAAGATGAAGATCCACCCCATCGTCGGTGCAGACATTCTCGAGCGAGTCCGCTTTCCGTATCCGGTGGTTCCGATCGTTCGATCCCATCACGAAGCCTGGGACGGAAGCGGGTATCCAGACGGCCTGAAGGGGGAAGAGATCCCTATCGGGGCCCGCGTCCTTACCGTGGTGGACTGCTTTGACGCGCTCGCGTCTGATCGCCCCTATCGAAAAGCACTCTCGATTGAAAAGGCGATGGCGCTGGTTAAAAGCAAGAGTGGATCGCAGTTTGATCCGCAGGTAGTAAAACTGCTCGAAGAACAGCACGTAGAACTCGAGCTGGTTGCACGCAAAACGAGCGGGGGGTTGGCTCCCCTTGACACGCACATCGCTGTCTCCCGAGGGGCCGCCCCGGGCGCTGGCTTCGAAGAAAGTAGTGCGACGGCAAAGGTCACGTGCAAGGAAAAGTTACAGGCCGGATCGTCCGATTCGGAGACTGCCTTAGAGCCTGGGCTCGGGTCCCTCAATCTGATCGCTGCCGCAAGTCAGGAAGCGCAGGCGCTCTTCGAAATGAGTCAGGCGCTTGGCACTTCGCTAAGCCCGAATGAAACCATCTCCGTTATGTCAGCCCGCCTTCGACGGCTTGTTCCCTACGACTGCTTTGCCGTCTATGTGAAACGGGAGCAATCCTTGGTGCTCCAGTACATCGACGGGGAGGGCGCACGTTGCTTCTCCGACGCTCGTATTCCGGTCGGCGAGGGTCTGTCTGGATGGGTCATCGAGAGTGGGCGTCCCATCATGAACGGAAATCCCACAGTGGAGCCGAACTATGTTCCCGTGAGTGGATCGGCTACGGCAGAATCGGCGCTCTCATCGCCGTTGCTGGATCTCAGTGGGGATGCGTTCGGGGTGATCACCCTTTACTCGAGCAGCCCAAATGCTTTTTCGCGAGATCATCTCCGCATCATCCAGGCGATCGAAGGGAAGTTCTCCCTCTCTTTGCAAAACGCCCTCCGCTTTCACGTCGCAGAGACGGAGGCACAGATCGATTTCGTAACGCAATTGCCAAATGCGCGCCAATTCTTCTTCGGCCTGGAAGCTGAACTCAACCGGGCTCAAAGGTCCGGAGAACATTTCGGCATTATCGTCTGTGACCTGAATTCCTTCAAGGCCGTCAACGACCGTCAAGGGCACCTTACGGGGAACCTGCTTCTTCGTTCCATAGCGGACGGCTTCCGTCGAGTTAGCCGATCGTACGACTTGGTTGCACGACTCGGTGGCGATGAGTTCGTCTTTCTCATTCCGGGGCTGGAAAAGGGGCGCTTGAAAACGCGTCTGAAAGCGATCGAAACTACTGTGGAAAGAGCCTGCCAGAAGCTTGAACTTGCTGTGACGGTCTCAACCAGCGTCGGCGTTTCCTTCTTCCCCGAAGATGGGGCTACTTCTGAAGATCTGCTTGCGTGTGCAGACCGCCGCATGTATCTGGACAAGGAAAGGCATTATCGGGAAATAGCCGCGAGGGAGGCCGCTCCTGTGTCGCCTCAGGCGGTATCTGCTTGAAGAACCGCTTCCTGCGAACGTTGAGACGGCTGGGAAGGACGGTCCTTCTTCTGCTGCTCGTCGCCCTCGGAACCATCGGTTTGACTCGCTTCGGCCCGGGGTACTTCACGGATGAGCGCGAGATTGATCCTCGTCATGCCTCGGCAGGACGGGCTGAGCTTGCGGTTGAGCAGCGCGATCACGGCACCGTCACAGCGATCGCTCTCCATACGTTTGGCGGATGGCTGCATGGAAGCTTCGGGCAGTCGCGACAGTACGGCGTGCCGGTCATGGAGCTGGTGTCCCCGCGGCTCGCCGTGACAGGTTTGCTGCTGACGCGCGCAATCGTCTGTGGATGGCTGCTGGCCTTCGGTGTTGCCCTGCTCTGCAGCTTGGCACGTCGCTGGCAGACGCTTTTGGGAGCGCCATTCACGCTTCTTCTGGCGGTGCCGGTCGGCGCGATGGGAACCATCTGTCTGCTGGCAAATAAAGGTGGCCCAGCGCTGGTGTTGACAGTGTTGCTCGCAGCCAGAGACTTCAAATTCGCCTCACGCTTATTCCACGTGGGTTGGAACGCACCCCACATGCTGCAGGCGCGTGCGCAGGGACTTGGAACCACACAGATGATATGGGCGCACCTGCTGCCTGGGCTCTCGGCGCAGCTCCTCTCCCTGGCAACCTTGTCCATCGTCACTGCGTTGAGCGCGGTGGTACCGGTCGAAGTGATCTTTGACCTGCCCGGCGTCGGCCAGCTTGCCTGGAGTGCGGCGATGAATCGGGACTTGCCTGTCCTGAGTACAGTCACTCTACTTTTAGCGACATCGGTCACCTGTGCGAATATGGTCTCCGACCACGTGCAATCGGTGGAGGCGCTGTGAGTCGCCGACTCAGTGCGGCACTGCTTCTACTCTTAACGGTTGCCGCGATCTTCGTGTCGTTGCGTCCAGGTTATAGCTATGCCGCGCAGGATCGCGACGCAATCATGGCCGGAGCCAGCGCGCAGCATTGGACAGGAACCGACCAGCTTGGCCGGGATCGCACGACGCGCATGGGATCCGCGGTTCTGCTTGGCCTCAGCGGTGCCGCTATCGCATCGGTTGCGTCCACGGGCATCGCTGCTGTTCTGGGCTCGCTTACCGCGTTCTTGGGTCGTTCGCTCGCGTTCCTCGTGATGCTCGTCAACGATGCGTTCCTTGCCTTGCCCTGGCTTTTCCTGCTGATGATCGTCCGATCGGGTCTGCCACTCACCGCCTCGCCGATACAATCCGCTGTCGTCACCTTCCTGACGCTGGCGGCGCTTGGCTGGCCTGCATGTACGCGAACCGTCTATCAGCGATCCAGGCAGCTGCGCGCCGCCGATTGGATGATCCAGGCGAGAGCAGCCGGACTTGGGCGATCTCAGATCATTCGACGACATCTGCTGCCTCAGCTTCGTCCTCTGCTCCTGACGCAATTTCTCATCTCTATCCCGGTGTTTCTGATTGCCGAAGCAAACCTCGGAACCTTGGGCTTGGGAGTCGCCGAACCATTACCCTCCTGGGGCGCGATGCTTCTGGAGCTGGACCAATCCGCATTGCTGACTCGATCTCCCCTGAACTACCTTCCCATCGCCTTGCTGGTGTCCGTTCTGCTGCTCTTTGAAATGATCGCCGTCGAGGTCTAACATATGTTTCTGAAGTCTCTGTCGCCGCTGATTGCGATGCTTGCTTTGCTGAGTAACAGCTTTGGGTTTGGACAGAATGGCCCAAGGCCTCCAGGCGAGCTGGCGTGGGCGATCTCCTACGACCCCAAAACGCTCGATCCGATGAAGGTGGATGACCAGACGTCGGAGCTGGTCCGTTTCTTGACCGGTGGTGTTCTGGTCCGCGTCAACCGCCTCACGCAACAGCTCGAGCCGGAACTTGCCAGTAGCTGGACCCTGTCTCCGGATGGAAAGGTTCTTTCGTTCCGCCTTCGGGACGGTCTTCACTTCTCCGATGGCAGCGAGCTTTCATCTCGGGACGTGGCGTGGACTCTCCATCGCATCCTCGCCGAGGGATCGGGTGCGCCGGTGGCTGAAGAGTTCCTGACGCCCCAGCAGGTCAAGGTCGAGACTCCTGACCTGCATACCGTGATCGTCCGGCTGCCGAATCACATTGTCGGCGCCATCCGCATCTTTGACGAGATCTCGATTGAGCCCATGGGCAGGGTGACCGAAGGAAAAATCACCGCTGGTCCGTTCACCGTTGCGGAGTACCGACGCGGGCAGCTCGTGCGACTCCGCAGGAATCCGGCGTTCTGGAAGCACGATGTCGCTGGGGTCCAGCTTCCCTACGCCACGGGCGTGCGGCTGGATATCGTCAGCAATCGAGAACGCGAAGTCTCGCTCTTCCAACGAGGCGTGTACGACCTGATTGACGGTTTGCCAGCGGAAAACTTCAACGCTCTTGCACGGATCGCCCCGGGCTCCGTACGAGATATGGGCCCCTCGCTGAACACAGAGCAGATCTGGTTCAATCAGTCCCCAAACGCACCGTTGCCAGACTTCGAGAGGGCCTGGTTTGCGAACCGCAGCTTCCGCGTTGCGGTTTCACAGGGGATCCATCGTGCAGATCTGGCCCGCATCGCGTACGACGGGCATGCTACCCCCGCCTTCGGCTTCGTCTCCCCCGCCAATCTCGCCTGGCACAACAAAGATCTGCAGTTTCCGCATGAGGATGGGGAGGCAGCCCGGAAGCTCCTCTCTTCCGCCGGTTTTCACCTCCGCGGCAACCTCCTCTATGACCGCGGTGAGCATCCCATCCGGTTCTCGATCCTCACCAACGCAGGCAACGCGGCTCGCCAGAAGATGGCGACCTTGCTCCAACAGGATCTCGCCGCGCTCGGCATGCAAGTGACGGTCGTGACCCTGGACTTTCCTGCCCTGATTGAACGCATCATGCACACCCAAAACTATGAGGCGTGCTTGCTTGGCATTGCGAACGTCGACCCTGACCCGAACGCAATGGCGAATATCTGGCTGAGTTCCTCACCCAATCACCAATGGAATCCTTCGGAGAAGACACCGGCCACCCCTTGGGAGGCGGAGATCGACGAGCAGGTACGATCCCAGGCGATCACCCTCTCCGGCGTGAATCGCAAACGAGCCATGGACCGTCTCCAGCAGATCGTCGCCGACCAGCAGCCTTTTATCTATCTCGTTCATCCGAACACGCTCTTCGCCATCTCCCCGAAACTGGTTAACGTGCGTCCTGCAGTGCTATCGCCAGGGCTGGTCTGGAACATCGACACACTTCGGCTGCAGGGTGTCAGGTGAGCCGCACACCTCTGCTGCAGGCGCATTTTGACGCGAGCTACGGCCGCCATCAGGTACTCAAAGGAGTCAACCTGGAGCTCTATGCCGGCGAAACGCTGGGTCTGGTGGGCACCAGTGGTGCAGGCAAGAGCACGGTGGTCCTGGCCCTGTTAGGTCTTCTGCCTTGGCGCGGAGGAAAGGTCGTGGGAGAGGTCCTGCTCGAGGGAAGAGACCTCTTGCGAATGAAGGAAAGCGAGGTACGGCGCCTCCGCGGCAGGCGGGTCGCCCTTGTCCCGCAGAGCCCGACGACAGCACTCAATGGTGCCATCTCGCTCCGGGTCCACTTTGAAGAGGCGTGGCGAGCCCACGAGCACTCCGGTCGCGGCGCCCTGCAAAATCGCTTGGCGAGCCTTCTTCCCCAGGTGCAGCTTCCCTCGGATGCGGAGTTTCTCCGCCGGAAATCAAACCAGATCAGTGTCGGGCAGGCGCAACGCATCATGATCGCGCTCGCCCTGCTCCATCGCCCCGCATTGCTCATCGCCGATGAGCCTACAAGCGCTCTCGATCCCCTGACGCAAGCTGAACTCCTCAAGTTACTGAAGGAACTAAACTGCAGTACAAATACGGCGATGCTCTATATCTCGCATGACCTCATCTCAGTTCTTCAGCTATGTCACCGATTAGCTGTGCTGGATGCCGGCACCATTGTCGAAACGCTCGACGTCAACGCTCTCGAAGAACAAGCAAGAAATCCCACGACAATTGCCCTTCTCAACGCGTTGCCCGTGCCACCAAGCCTCCTTCTGGGTCGTGGTCAGACACCAGGATCCCTGTAGCGCTTTCAAGTAATACGGCCAAACCTTAGCTGTAGCCGGCTGGTGCTTCGGTAGGTGCACCCGCCTTACTCCGCTCAGAACAAGGTGATGGTCGACGTTCCTCATGTAACTCTCGTTCGAACGGAATGTCCAAGCACGTTGGTGGCCGAGCACGGCCTGAGTCGTGCGACCTCTAGGGGATCGTTCCCTGCATTGGCGCAGCATATAGTCAGCTTCGGGACGCTCTCACACGTAAGGTGTGTCCTGGGTGTTTGGCAAAACACTCAACAATATTTGCCCTTTTTCAAGATATCCGTAAAGAATGCTTTCCCTCTGCCGATAAGGAAGCATGTAGGACAACTTCAGGAGAACACATGAAACATTTCCCTTGTTACCTTGGATCACTTTTGACCCTGGCTGCCTTAGTACCCCTAACAGCGTTTGCCGGGCCACCCGAGACCAAGCCTTCTAAGGTGTCGGCCGATGCGTTCCGCCAGGCATCTTCCGCCACCATACCGGTGATCATCCAGTATCACCGAGACCCCCATTCCTCACAGAGGATGGCCATTACCGCAGAAGGCGGCAAGGTAAAAGGGAACTTGCATTCGATCAACGCCATTACAGCGGATGTTTCCCAAAACCAGCTCATGCAGATCGCAGCCGATCCAAACGTCGCGTATGTTTCATTGGACCGCCCTGTCGGTGCACGCGAAGCGGTCAACATCACAGCGGCCGAGTACACGACCGAGCCGATCAACGCACCGGCTGTTTGGTCAAGGGGCTACATCGGCACGAACATCGGTGTGGCTGTCATCGATAGCGGTATCAAGCCTGTACGAGACCTGGCAACCGCTCCGCCAAAAGCTTTACCCGCAGGTCAGCCCGCGCCCTTGAAGTTTCCCAACGTTTTGGGCCAGGATGCGTCTGGCGCGGACGGTCGGGTCGTCTACAGCGAAAACTTCGTCCCTACAGCAAAAGACGCCGTTGATGTCTATGGTCACGGCACCCACGTCGCTGGCCTGATCGCTGGAAACGGTGCACGGTCCACCGGTCCCGATTTCTTTCGCACGTTCGCCGGCGCAGCGCCGAATGCCAATCTGATCAATTTGCGCGTGCTCGATGACAATGGGGCAGGCACGGACTCTGCCGTGATCGCCGCGATCGAGCGGGCGATCGCTCTGAAGAAGACCTACAATATCCGGGTCATCAACCTGTCAGTTGGCCGTCCCATCTACGAAAGCTATGTGCAAGACCCGCTATGCCAGGCGGTTGAACAAGCCTGGAAAGCCGGGATCGTTGTCGTGGTCGCCGCTGGCAACGACGGTCGTAACTTGAACCTCAACCCGGAGGGGTATGGCACCATCAACGCGCCCGGCAATGATCCCTACGTGATCACGGTCGGTGCGATGAACACCAAGCAAACGCCCTTCATCGACAACGATGTCATCGCCAGCTATAGCTCGAAGGGGCCATCGTTCATCGATGCTGTAGCGAAGCCCGACATCGTCGCTCCCGGCAATCTTGTGACAAGCCTTGAGTTCAGTGGTGATGCTCTTGCGCAGGAGAACCCGACATGGGTTACGCTGCGGAGCTTCTATCAAAAAGAAGGTAACGCCAAGCCTTCCAAACACTACTTTCCCCTCAGCGGCACCAGCATGGCCACAGGTGTAACGAGCGGTGCCGTAGCCGATCTGCTGCAGGCGATGCCCAGCCTTACGCCTGACCAGGTGAAAGCGCTTCTGATGCAAAACGCCGACCGTAGCCACTTTCCAGCTACAAGCAGCGTCACCGATCAAGGTGTCCAGTACAGAGCTCAGTACGATGTCTTCACCATCGGGGCAGGATACCTTGATGTCGATGCCACGATCACCAAAGCCTTAGCTAAGGGTTCTGCGGTCCCAGCCGGAACTGCTATGTCGCCGGTAGCCCTCTTTGACCCAAACAGCGGCAGTGTCACGCTTGTGACCGATCAAACAGCACTCTGGGGCAGGACCGCTCTTTGGGGAGCGTCCGATGTCTACGGCAGCAATGCTTTCTTGAACTCGGACGCTGGTACCACCGCGCTCTGGGGCCGAACCGCGCTCTGGGGACGGAGCGATGCAGAGGCCTTCACTGCGCTTTGGGGCAGGAACGCCGTCGATGGATCTACCGCCCTTTGGGGCCGGGGAACGCCTGAAGCGGCCACGGCTCTCTGGGGAAGAGGCTCGCTCGATGGCTCCACTGCGCTTTGGGGCCGGAGTGCACCCGAAGGGGAGACAGCCTTGTGGGGAAGGAACGTTCTTTCGGGAGCAAACGCGTCTTTCGAATACTAGTGCCTGTCCTGAAGCTTCCAAGGAGGTCGCTGTCCAGCGGCCTCCTTGGTCTTGTTTCATAACCTCTACCCGCCTCTCAGTTCAGGACAGTTTCCTTACCACGACGCAGGCAGGACAAGCTGAGACAATGATCTTGTCTCGGTCGACATTTGCCCACCGGAGCGGTTCTTCCGATCAAACCCTCCCAGACTAAACCTCGGCTGAAGTACCGCAAACGCCATCCTCGAAGATACAAGCTCACTCACGACCCCCAACCATCTACGCCCCCTCCGCCAGCAACCGCAACAACCCAGCCTCATCCACCACCGTCACCCCTAGCTGCTCCGCCTTCTCCAGCTTCGATCCGGCCTCCTCCCCCGCCACCACATAGCTCGTCTTCTTCGACACCGATCCCGATACCCGCCCGCCCGCCGCCTCAATCCGTTCCTTTGCCACCTCCCGCGTCAGCGTCGGCAAGGTTCCCGTCAACACAAACATCAGCCCGGCCAGTTTGTCCGTCGTCACCCGCTTCTCCGCCGTCATCGTCAGCCCCGCCGCCTTCAGACGCTCCACCAACTCCCGGTTCCGCAGGATCGCAAAGAAGTCCGCAATCGCCTCCGCCACCTTCGGACCTACCTCGTTCACCGCCTCCAGTTCCTCCTTCGTCGCCGTCATCAGCGCATCGATCGAGCCGAACTGCGAGGCAAGCATCTGCGCCGTCCGCTCCCCCACAAATCGAATCCCAAATCCCAGCAGCACCCGGTTCTGCGGCGCCGTCTTGCTCCTCTCGATCTCCGCCATCAGCGCCGTCGCCGTCTTCTCCCCAATCCGTTCCAGGCCCATCAGGTCAGCTTTCGTCAGCTTGTAAAGGTCAGAGATCGTCCGCACCAGCGGCTCTTTTGCATGTGTAACCGATTCAGGCACATGTATGCCGGAGCTCTCCGTCTCAGCCGCCAGCACCGCCTCCACCTCTTCGCTCGCGCCAGCCTCGAGCGAGACCAGGTCCGCCTCGACCTCCGGTGCCTGCCCCAGCAGCTGCCGCACAATCGCATCCCCCATCCCGTCAATGTTCATCACCCCGCGCGAGGCAAAGTGCAGCAACTCTTCCCGCAGCCGCGCCGGGCAACTCGCATTCACGCACCGCCAATCCACCTCGCCCTCCACCTTCACCAACTCGCTCGCGCACACCGGGCACACCGCCGGAAACACAATCTCCCGCGCCCTCCCGCGCTTTAACCCCTTCGGCATCACCGCCCCGTCCGGCAGCACCGTCTCTTCCGTTACCACCTGCACAATCTTCGGAATCACGTCGCCTCCCCGCTCCACCTGCACCAGGTCGCCGATCCTCACTCCCAGCCGCGCAATCTCGTCCGCATTGTGCAGCGTCGCCCGCGTCACCGTGATCCCGCCAATCCCCACAGGGTGTAGCGCCGCCACTGGCGTTACCTTGCCGGTCCGTCCCACCTGGAACAGCACCTCGTCCAACCGCGTCACCGCCGCCCGCGCCGCGAACTTGTACGCAATCGCCCATCGCGGCGCCTTCCCCGTAAACCCCAGCCGCCGCTGCTGCGCCACCGCGTCCACCTTCACCACCACGCCGTCAATCTCGTACGGCAGCGTCTCTCGCAGAGCCTCCGCCTTTTCGATAAACGCCCACACCGCGTCAATATCCTTCGCTGGCCTCCCATGCTCGTTCACCTTCAACCCACACACCTTCATCGCGTCGAGCGCATCGGTCTGCGTCGTCAGCAGCGGCTCCCCCGCCGCCGTTAGAAGAAAGTACGCGAAGAACTCCAGCCGCCGTTGTGCCACAATATTTGGCTCAATCGTCCGAATCGTTCCCGCCGCCGCATTCCTCGGGTTCGCCGCCGCCGCCTGCCCCGCCGCCTGCCGTTCCGCGTTCATCTTCAGGAACGCCGCCTGCGGCAGCACCACCTCGCCCCGCACCTCAAACCCCTCGGCAAGCGCAGTCGCCGGAAATCCCGCCGCCTCAAGCCTCGCTGCGCTCACACTCAACGGCACCGACCGGATCGTCCGCACGTTCGAGGTCACATCCTCCCCCGTCGTTCCATCCCCCCGTGTCAACCCCCGCAAAAGAGGCGCAGATCCCCCCTTAACCTCAGCGAAAGCGCCCTTAACCTCATCCGATTTCGCACCTTTTTGCGCCTTTGCCGAGCTTCCGGCAGGTCCGTAATGCAAAGCCAGCGACAGCCCGTCCAACTTCAACTCGCACGCATAGGCCACCTCCTCGCTCGCCGCCAGCGCCCCTCGCACCCGTTCCTCCCACGCCCGTAACTCAGTCTCATCGTAAGCGTTATCAAGCGACAGCAACGGCCGCGAATGCTTCACCTTGGCAAACCCCTCCTTCGGCTTGCCCCCCACCCTCTGCGTCGGTGAGTCCGGCGTCACCAAATCCGGCCGCTCCGCCTCCAGACGCTTCAATTCGTTGGTCAACGCATCGTACTGCGCATCCGAAACCTCAGGCCTATCCTCAACATAATAAAAATGTTCATGCCGCCGCAGGACCTCTCGCAACACCTCCACCCGCGCCTCCACCGATCCCTCGCCCATGCTCGCCATGCCCCCGATTATAGGAGCGCCAACCGTCCAAGGTATCCTTCTCCCAGAGCCCTCATGGAACCCATAACTCATTTCCTTACTGGAGCATGCCTCGCCCGCACCGGCCTCAACCGCCGCTCCGCCTACGCCACCCTTACCATGGTCCTCGCCGCCGAGGCCCCTGACCTCGACACCCTTTGGTCGATCCGCGGCCCCATCGCAAACTTTACCCATCACAGGGGTTACACCCACACCGTCCTCGGTCTGCCAGTTGACGCCGCCGTCGTCCTCGGCGCCGTCTGGCTCTGGCACCGCTGGCGAACCCGCCACCATCGCGACCCGAACCTCGCCCCGCCCGGCACTCCCGAAGAGCGGCACGAGCGCAAGCGCCACATCCTCCCCATCCGTTGGGGCGAGCTCTATCTGTTTTCCCTTCTTGCACTTATGAGCCACCTTCTGCTCGATTGGACCAACAACTACGGCCTCCGTCCCTTCTTTCCCTTCAACCCCCGCTGGTATGCCGGGTCTTTTGTCTTCATCGTTGAGCCCGTCATGCTCGCCCTTCTCATCCTCGGCCTCGTCGCTCCTCCCCTCTTCGGCCTCATCGGCTCCGAGATCGGGGCCCGCCGCGAGCCCTTCCGCGGCCGTGGCTGGGCCAGCTTTGCCCTCGCCGGCGTCGTTCTGCTCTGGTGCCTGAGGGGTTACGAGCGCCTGCACGCCGAAGACCTCGCCCGCCGGGCAGACTTCGGCAGCGCCGACATCCAGCGATCGACTGTAAGTCCTTATCCAATCAATCCCTTCCGATGGCACGGCGTCGTCGAAACCCCCAATTTTTACCAGCTTTCCACCGTCGACAGCCTCTCCGGCCAGGTCGCCACCAACGAGCAGAACGACCTGATCTACAAGCCGGCGGATACCCGCGCCACCCTGGCCGCGAAGAAGAGCCCCCTCGGCCGCGCCTACCTCGACTGGTCTCCCTTTCCACTCGTGACGGAAAACTCACTTTCCACACCCGAGGGCTTCACTGTCGTCACCTTCCGCGACCTCCGCTTCCTCTACGACACGCTTGGCATGCACGGCCGCGAAGAGTCTCCGCTCGCGGGGCAAGTCACCGTAAATCAAGCAGATGAAGTCATACGCATGGCACTCAATGGACACCCCGGCCAATAGGAGCGATCGCCCGGCCGCTCTCCGGATCCTGAAACACAACCAGCCATGGGCCGCCTAACCCTCGTCTTCGATCGGCAGCGGCGTCCCCCGCCGTCGATCAAAGATCCGCCGCACCACAAAGAACGCGATGCCCAGCACAAGCAGACCGATACCCGCAACCACCAGCCCCAGATGATCGTGGAAGGCCTCACTCACCGAATGCACGATCGCCGGCCCATACCATCGTGTGATCAGTGCAAAGATCAGAAATCGTATGAACTTACCCGCGAAGATGGCCGACGCAAACAGCAGCGGTTTCATCTCAAACACACCCGCTGCCAATTCAAATAGCTTCAGCGGCATCGGCGGAGGCATCATCGCTGGAATCATAATCATCAGAAACTCCTGCTTTTCGAAGCGGTTGCGCAGCTTCTCGTAACGCTCGCGATTAATGCGCTTCAACAAAAAAAGCTCCCCGCCCGCCCGGCCGATGAAGAACGGAATCAAACTCCCGAACACCGATCCTAGGGCGGCGGCAAACGAATACAGCAGCAGCTTGCCCGGATTCGAGGCAACGTAGCCGACCAGCACCAGATCCATCGTCGGCGGCACCGGAAACAGGCCGCTGTCGATAAATGCCAGGCCGCCCAACCCCCACACGCCAAGCGGTTTCAGTATCGCGAGGATCCACGCGCTTCCCTTGTGGAACCAGATAACCGGGTGAAGTTTCACATCGCCTCGATGGCCAGTCTATCGTTTTGGCGCGGGGATCGCCGGTATCGCAAGGGTCGCAGTCTCGTGCATGGTTCGCCCGGCAAGCAGGTCCATCGCATGCCCGAGCAGCGGCAGAACCGCCGCCAGCGAGACAGTCGCGCCATTCGGGCTACCCGGCAGATTTACGATCAGCGTTCGCCCACGCGTTCCCGCAATCGCCCGGCTCAGCGCCGCCAGCGGTGTCGCCTCCAGGCTGGCCGCGCGCATCCGTTCAGCGAGCCCGTCCACCAGCCGCTCACACACCTGCCGCGTTGCCTCGGGCGTCACATCGCGTGCTGCCAGGCCGGTGCCGCCCGTCGTCAGAATCAGCGACGTTCCCTCCTCCGCACCCGCCCGAAGAGCCTCTGCAATCGTCTCCACCTCATCCGGCAAAGTCTGGCAGGAAACCTCCATCACCCCCGCGTCGCGCAGCATCGCTTCGACGGCTGGCCCCGAAAGATCGATCTGCTCCCCACGCGCGCACCGATCGCTGATCGTCAGCACCAGCGCCCTGGTTTCGGGAGACATCGCCCTTTGCGACGAGCCTATTTGCAACGGCATTCCCATTGCGCCCAGTGTACGTCCACGCAAGCCCTTCGGGGTGGTCACCGCCCCCACCCGGGCCTCCAGGTTTCGCGCGGATCGTCGCGGAAGATGAGAAGATAAGCAGGATAGACCACCCGCGTCTCTCTGAGAGATCGGTCTCTGTGGCACCCTGCCCGCGACAGGATCGGCCGTGGGCATCAACGGAACTCGATGGCGACCCTGGAAACACCACCAAACCCGGCAACGCCACCACCGGCTGAAAACATCCGTGCTGGTCGCTACGCCGATCTCGATCCGCACGAGCTCATCTATCTGCTCGACGAAGTCAATGATGAGCGCGCCCGCGCCCGCTTTCGGGAAGCCATCTACATCTCCGTCATCGTGTGGCTGGCCATCGGCTGGTTCATCTTCTACGGCCCGCAGGTCATCTTCCACCAGCCCCGCCTCGTCAATCCAGCGGACGTGCTCAAGCAGCGCGACCGCGAGCTGACCTATCTCGACCTGCCAAAGGACATCACCAAGCAGCTGCCGCGCAAACCAACCAATACCCTGAGCGACAAGGACCGGACCCAGCAAACCACCCGCCCATCCCTGGATCGCAAGACCCTGGATCAGCTACAGGCCATGCGCAAGGCCGGCTCTCCGGGAGCCGCCACGCCGCTCCCCAAGGCCCCGCAGCCGCAGCCCTCCGCTACCCAGCTGCCCCCCCCGGAGCCGGCAACCCAACAGCAAGCGCAGCAGCAGCGGCCCCCGGTCGTCGAGACCCCGAGGCCGCAACCACAGCAGCAGGCCATGGCAGATGCCCCCCGGCCAGCGCCAACCAGACCAAACTTCTCACAGCCGGCGCAGACCGCCGGTGACGCCATCCGGCAGGCGGCCCGCCAAGCGGCTGAACCCGGCCAGGGCGGCAACTTCGGCGCCGGCATCCCGGTCGAACACCAGGGCATGAACACCGGCGTCGACGTCCTCTCAGACACCATGGGCGTCGATTTCAACCCCTATCTGCGCCGCATCCTGCGCGAAATCTACACCACCTGGCTGCCGCTGATTCCCGAGGAAGCGCGACCGCCGCTTAACAAACAGGGCACCACGCTGATCCGGTTCTCCATCCTGCCCGACGGCCACATTGGCACCATGACGCTCGACGGCTCGTCCCATGACGACGCCCTGAACCGCGCTGCCTGGGGATCGATCACCGGCGTTGGCCAGTTCCCGCCATTGCCAAAGGAGTTCCACGGACCCAACCTGGAGCTCCGCATCCACTACCTCGTCAACAAGGACCCGTCCGCCCAGTGACCGCGACCAGGCGCGATCGGCATCGGCGCGGCCTTCGCGAAGGTCTCGAGCGCCGCCGACAGATGCGCGGGCTTCTCCTTCTTGCCCTCGCCGCCATCGCCTTTGTTCTGCTTCGCTTCGGTCCCGGCCGCGTCTTCACTCCGGGATGGTGGCGGCTCTGGTAGACCTCACGGCACAACAAGCGGCGATGCACCACGATGAGCCGGCACCGCCGTCTGCTCACGAAAATCAGCCTCTTATCGTGCTTGTAGGCCCCACCGGCAGCGGCAAAACCACACTCGCCGTGCGCCTGGCCGAGCAGCTCGCGGGCGAGATCGTCAGCTGCGATTCGGTCGCCGTCTATCGCGAGATGGAGATCGGCACCGCCAAGCCTACCACCGAGGAACGCGCCCTCATCCCACATCACGGCCTCGACGTCGTCAACCCGGACCAGCCTTTCACCGCCGGCGACTGGAGCCGCCTCGCCCGCGAAGCGCTTGTCGGCATCTCCGCTCGCGGTCGCCTGCCCATCATCGCCGGCGGCACCGGCCTCTATCTGCGCGCGCTGCTCGATGGCCTCTTTCCCGCGCCGCCCATCGACCCTACCCTGCGCGCCCGTCTGCGCGGTCTCGCCGCTCGCAAAGGCGCCGCCGCCCTGCATCGCCTGCTTCGGCGACTTGATCCTCGCGCCGCCGCCACCATCCACACCAACGACGTCCCCAAAGCCGTGCGCGCGGTTGAAGTCTCGCTCGCCGCCCATCAGCCGCTGACCGAGCAATGGGCCGCCGGCCGCGATGCGCTCACCGGCTATCGCGTGCTCCGTCTCGGTCTGGCAGCTCCTCGGCAACGGCTCTACGACCGCATCAACCGCCGCGCCGCCGCCATGTTCGATCGCGGTCTGGTCGCCGAAACATCGTTACTCGTCGATCGCTTCGGCTTCGATTGCCGGCCACTCGGCTCACTCGGCTATGCGGAGGCAGTCGGCGTCCTCCGCCGCGATCTCACCACCGCCCAAGCCGTCGCTCAGGCCCAACAGGGGCATCGCAACTACGCCAAACGCCAGGGCACCTGGTTCCGCAAAGACGCCGCCATCCATTGGCTCGAGGGCTTCGGTGATGAACCCGAAATCCTGGCCGCCGCCATGGCCGAAATCCAGCCACACCTCCTCGCCTGAGCCGCCGCCAGCGCCGCCGTGCATCTTGCCTCGATCTATCGTCCCTGCACCACCAGATCGTCCGCCAGCCTGAATCGCATGATCGACTCGGCCGGAATCTCAATATCGCGATTGCCGGTAAGTCCTGCGATCGCCGTTCCCGCACCACCACCCGCCAGGCCGCCCGCGAGCAGACCAACACCGCCGCTAGCCACCCCACCAATCAGCATCCCCAGTCCGGCGCCGCCGCCAATAAACGCCGCCGACCGCTTGCCCTTGCCCTTCTTCGTCCGCGTCAGGTCATGGGTGTCGATCGGATACTGCTGCCCGTTCAGTGTCATCGAGGTCAGCCGCAGCTCCAGAATCGATCGGCCCTTGAAATGACCGCGACGGTGCGAGGCATCGATAACGCCGCCGACCGGTGTGCCCTGTGGCACGAGGGGCCGGCCATTCGCATCCGCAACCGGCTCCGCCACCTCGCCGGTAAACCGATCGCCGGCCCGGCTTCCTTTCACGCTGATGTGCTGATTGATCCGGATCGCCAGATCGGTTCCCGCTGGAAGGCTCACCGTCACGGCCGAAATCACCGGTCCGCCGCCCGCTACGGTGGCCACCGGGCTGTAACTCACCGGAGCGGTGCCGCGGTATGCCGGTCCCCCATTCACGCTCGCCGGTGTATTCGCCGGAACCCCACCCGCAACCGCCGAGACCACGGGCCCCCGCACCGCAGGCGCTGAGGTCGTCGTCGTGGTGGTCACCATCTGATTGGCCTGCCCAGGCTGCGGCGGCTGCACAACAGTGGTCGTAGTGTTGCCGTTCTTATCGACCGTAACAATCTGCTGTGCCTGTCCGGTCGAGGCCGCCATCACCTTTGCCTGCTCCAGAGCCGTCTCTTCCGTGCTCTTGCAACCGGTGGTCAAGCATGCGGCCAGCGAAACCGCGGCCATCAAGGTGAAAATACGACGTGTCATCAGAGGTCCTCGAAGCTAGAAATACCCGCACCCCGCCGATCCCGCCATACCACCTTCATGGAAGGCTGGCCGCCCCTCGGACCCGTGCTCGCATCCTCGTGTAGAGCAACGCGCCGAGGTTTAGCATGGAAGCATGTCCACCGTCGCTGTTGCCCGGCCTCAGCTCGCCCACCTCTCCGCTGCGCTCGACGATCTCCGCGCTCGCGGCACGCATTTCCGACTGCGCGTTCTTGAAGACGAGCAGGCCCCGGTCTGCACCTACGACGGCAGGCAGGTCATCAATCTCGCCAGCAACAACTACCTCGGTCTCTGCAACCACCCCAAGCTCCGTGAAGCCGCCATCGCGGCGACCAGGCAGTTCGGCGTCGGCTCCGGCGCTGTGCGCACCATCGCCGGCACCATGCGCATCCACATGGAGCTCGAAGAAAAGATCGCCCGCTTCAAAAACGTCGAAGCCTGCGTCGTCTTTCAGTCCGGCTTCACCGCCAACGCCGGCACCGTCTCCTCCATCCTCGGCAAAGGCGACTTCATCCTGTCCGACGAACTCAACCACGCCAGCATCATCGATGGCGCCCGTCTCTCCGGCGCCAAGATCAAGGTCTTCCGGCACAAGGACGTCCCCCACGCCGAAGAGCTTCTACGCGAGATCGAACACGAACCCGGCCGCAAGCTCATCATCACCGACGGGGTCTTCTCCATGGATGGTGATATCGGCCCCGTCGACAAGCTCGCCGCTCTCGCCGAGAAGTACAACGCCATCATGATGGTCGACGACGCCCACGCCTCGGGCGTTCTCGGTCGCAACGGCCGCGGCTCCGTTGACCACTTCAACGTGCATGGCCGCGTCGATGTGCAGGTCGGGACGCTATCGAAAGCCATCGGCGCGCTTGGCGGCTACGTCTGTGGCTCGCGCGATCTGATCGACTTCCTCTATCACCGCGCCCGTCCCTTCCTGTTCTCCACCTCGCATCCGCCATCGGTGGCCGCCACCTGCATCGCCGCGTTTGGCATCCTGGAGACCGAGCCCGAGCGGATCGAGCGCCTCTGGTCCAACACGCACTACTTCCAGGATCAACTGCGCCACGCCGGCTTCGACATTGGCGGCAACTCCACCCCTGCCAGCGAGACCCCCATCACCCCTATCCTCCTGGGCGATGGCCGCCAGACCATGGCCTTCTCCCGCGCCCTCTTCGACCATGGCGTCATGGCCACCGGCCTTGCCTTCCCCACTGTTCCCGAAGGCAAGGCCCGCATCCGCTGCATCCTCACCAGTGAACACACCCGCCCGCAGCTCGATCAGGCGCTCGAAACCATTCATTCCGTGGCAAAGGAAACTGGCGTCCTTTAGGGCGCCATTGCTAGGGCGCCATTGCCACTCGCACCAGGACACCGGATCCAGCCTCTCTTTTCTGCAACTCCTGCCGCCGGGGAACGTCTCTTCTTACGTGGCCCCCTTCTTCATCCTCGCTTTACGCACGTCGCGCCGTGGCCGCTCTCTCCGGGATTCTCTGCCTCGCCATCACGTCAGCCTCTGCCCAGACACTTCATGTCTCCGCAAGCGAGGTCGGCCCGCTCGCTTCTCTTTCGGTCGCCCCGGAGCCTCTGTCTGCCTTGGTGAATCTGCCGGACGCCCCCGGCTTCTCCTCTTCCTTGGCCTCTGCCGATCCCCAGGAGACCACCGCTCCCGCAACCCCCACCTCCGCCCCGAACGCGCCACAAACCGTCCCCAAAGGCGCGCAGGATACCCCCGGCGGACAGACCAAGCGCATCCTCGGCATCGTTCCAAACTACCGATCCGTCTCCGCCGATCAGCATCTGCCGCCGCAGACCGTCAAGGACAAGTTCGTCGCAGCCGGGAAAGATTCTTTCGACTACGGCTCCTTTGTCCTCGCCGCCGTGCAGGCCGGTTTCGCTATCGAGGGCAACTCCTACCCGGAGTTCGGCAAAGGCGTTCTCGGTTACGGTCGCTATTATTGGCGCACCCTGCTCGACACGGCGGATGAAAACTTTATGGTCGGTGGCGTCCTTCCCTCCGCCCTCCATCAGGACTCCCGCTTCTACACCCTCGGCCACGGCAGCATCGCCCATCGCGCCCTCTACGCCTCCACCCGTGTGCTCATCACACGCACCGACAACGGCAACGAAACCTTCAACGCCTCCGAGATCATCGGCGCCGGCGCCGCCTCCGGCATCTCCTCGCTCTACTATCCGGAGCACTACCGCACCTGGACCAAGGTCGGCCAGAAATGGCTCACCAGCTGCATCATCGACGGCGCAAACTTCACCTTCAAGGAGTTCTGGCCCGACATCAACAACAAGCTCTTTCATACGCAGTAGGCCCGCGCCCAACGGGCGTTCATGTCACACAAGCTCCCTCGCTCCCGGAGCCATTCCGCGCTTGCCGAACGCGTCCGCAGTCGGTTAGCGTTGAACGTTTTCCGAAGGAGCTTCGTCCATGTCTGGAACCACCCTCTCCCGCCGATCAGTCCTCGGTCTCGCCACTGCCGCCGCCGCCAGCGTCACCCTTTCCGCCATCCCCTATGCACAGGGACAGGCTGCAACCCTGGGCACCCTCTCCGCCCTCGGCGTTGACGCACAATCCCTGGTCTCATCCGCTGAGCGTGCCCTCGCCTTCCAGAACCTGATGATGGACGCGTACGCCACCGGCTCCACAGTCCGCCTGGCCCAGAGCTACAGCGACGAGGCCCTCGGCGCCACCGCCTTCACCTACGACAACGCAGTCTCCATCCAGGCCTATCTCGCCAGCCCGGACGGCAACGCCCTCGATCGTGCGAAGATCCTCGGCGACGGCCTGCTCTTCGCCCAGCAGCACAACTTTCCCATTGCCGACGGCCGCTTCGCACAGGCCTACTTCGTCAACGTCGCCGCAGCACCCGGCGGTGCCTTCATCACGCCCGCAGCCGCGCCGTTCTATTTCTATGGCAGCACCGTTGGCGATCAGGCATGGGCCGGCATGGCGCTCGCGCAGCTCTTCGCCCGAACCGGCGACAGCCGTTATCTCACCGGCGCGCTTTCCGTGGGGAACTGGATCGTCACAAACGCCTTCAGCACCGTCGGCGCTGGCGGCTTCTCCTTCGGAACGACCATCAATCCCAGCAACCAGTCCGTTCCCTCCACCAACGGCAAATCCACCGAGCACAACATCGACGTCTTCGCCTTTTTCACCATGCTTATCCGCCTCACCAAAGGTGGTTCCGCCAGCAACGGATCTCTTTGGTCCGCGCTCGCGCAGCACGCAATTCAGTTCGTCACCGCCATGTACAACCCCGCGGGCCCGTTCTTCTACACCGGCACCCTTGGCAACGGGATCACGATCAATCCCAAGCCGATCCCAGAAGATGTGCAGACCTGGTCCTTTCTCGCAACGCTCAGCCAGCCCTGGAGCCGCACCATCGATTGGGCGTTCGCCAACCTCCAAACCACCGACACTGCCGCCGCGCCACACTCCAGCCTCACCGGTACCGAGCGCATCACCGGCCTCGTCTTCGATACCGCTAGCCTCACATCCACGGCCGATGACCCCACCGCGGTCTGGCTGGAAGGCACGGCGCACACCGCCACCGCGCTTGTTGCCCGGGCACTTCACGGCGGCGATACCCTGGCCGGTCTGTTGGCGGATCTCGGCAGCGCCCTTCGTCTGCTGGGGCAATGCGAAAAAGCGCAATCACTCCTCGGCGCCGGAAAATCCGCTGGCGGCCGCCCTATCCCTCAGGGCCTCGGCCTTGTCGCCGCAACCAGCATTCTCGATACGGGCTTCGGCTACACCTACGGGCCCTCGCTCCACATCGGCGCGACTGGCTGGTTCCTGCTGGCCGCGCTCGCCGGCAATCCGTTCCAGCTCCGCTCCGCGCGTCTGCTTTAAGATTGGTTACAAATTTCTCCGGGTCCTCGTCATCGGGGTCCGGAGCTCACTTCGCAGAGTCCGCCCGGTACACCACAACTCCATCAACGATCGTTGCCCGGACCCGCCCCTGCATTGCCGCTCCATCGAACGGTGTGTTCTTCGATCGCGACACGCTCTCCTGCGCGGAGAACGCCCATTCCGTCCCCGGTTCAAAGATCACCGCATCCGCCGCTCTGCCCACCTGCAACGTACCCAGATCTGACCGCCGGAGCAGCGCCGCCGGATGTGTACTCATCAGAGTTACAATCTGCGCCATCGTCGCTCCATGCTCTCGCCCGAGCACTCGCATTGCCAGCCCAAGGCTGGTTTCAAGACCCGTGATGCCGTTCGGCGCTCGGTCAAACTCGACCTCCTTCTCGTGCCGCGCGTGCGGCGCATGATCGGTCGCTATGCAGTCCACTGTCCCGTCGAGCAGCCCGGCGATCACAGCCTCGCGATCCATCGTCGCACGCAGCGGCGGGTTCATCTTCGCGTTCGTGTCATACCCGGCCACAGCCTCTTCGGTCAGCGTGAAGTGATGCGGGGCCGCCTCGCAGCTGACGTGCAATCCCTCTCTCTTCGCCGCGCGAATCGCCTCCAGCGCCCGCGCCGTCGACACATGCTGCACATGCAGGTGCGGCCGCAGACGTTCGCTCTGTTCGATCTCCCGCAGCAGGGCAATGTCCCGTTCCACCAGCCGCCACTCCGCCTCGATCGTCATGCCGCGCAGCCCCAGCCGAAACGCCAGCGTCCCCGCAGTCACACCGGAGGATCCGCCCGTCTGCGCCGTCAACCGCGTGTCTTCGGCGTGTTGCGAGATCATCACACCCGCGCGCGCCGCCGCCACCAGTGCCGCCCGCATCACCACGTCTTCGAGCACCGGCTTGCCATCATCGGTAAAGCCATCTGCCCCCGCGCGCACCAGAGCTTCGAAGTCCGTCAACTCCACGCCCAGGCTGCCCCGCGTCACCGCCGGCATCGCCAGCAAGCGAACCGCCGCGTCCCGCTCCGGCGCCAGCATCCATTCCAAGCTCTCTACCGAATCATTCACCGGCACCGTGTTTGGCATGGCCACCACGGTCGTCACCCCACCTTTTGCCGCGGCCCGCGTCCCGCTCGCGATCGTCTCCTTCCACGTCTGTCCAGGCTCCCGCAGATGCACATGCAGATCGATCAACCCAGGTGCCACCACGCATCCCCGGGCGTCCATCACCTCAGCCTCACGAACCTCCCCCAAAGCCCCCGGCATCTCCACCGCCGCCACCCGCCCGTCCCGCAGCAGCAGGTCCCGCTCGGCATCCACGCCAGCTGCCGGGTCTATCAGCCGGCCCCCACGAAGGATCGTCTGCCGCGCCGTCAAAGGCGCACCTCGCCCATCACCCACCGCATCTCTCCCGCACTCGCCAGCGCCCGAACCAGCAGCGCCGACCGCACAGCCAGCCCATGCCGCACCTGATCCTCAATCGCCGATTGCGGCCCATCCGCAACGTCACCCGCAATCTCGAGCCCGCGAATCATCGGCCCCGGATGCATCACCAGCACCTCCGGCCCATGCCCTCGTAGACGCTCTTCGCTGAGCTGGTACCGCACCACATACTCACCCAGGTCGAGCTCCAGTCCAGCCAGCCGCTCCCGTTGAATCCGCAGCATCATTACCACCTGGGCACGTCCGAGTGCGCGGTCGAAGTCCCGTTCGATCTCAACGCCTTCCCCCAGCCCGCGCGCCTCCTCCGGCAACAACTCCTTCGGTCCGCACAGGATCACCGTCGCACCCATCCGCGGCAGCAGCATCGCATTCGATCGCGCCACACGGCTGTGCAGAATATCTCCCGTAATCACCACCGTCACACCCCGCAACGAATTCTTGCCCACCCGATCGTTCGCGAACCCCGGCAACCGGGTCAACATCGTCCGCAGATCGAGCAGCGCCTGCGACGGATGCTCATGCGTTCCATCGCCGGCGTTCAGCACCGGCAGCCCCGTCACCCGCTCCAGCAGCATCGGCGCGCCGGAATGGGCATGCCGCAGGATGATGCACTCCACCCCCAGCGCCCGCAGCGTCAGCCCCGTGTCCTTCAGGCTTTCGCCTTTCTCGATCGACGAGCTCTTGTCGCTCACCAGTGTCGTCGTAATTCCCAGGCTCTTCGCCGCCAGCTCAAACGAAGTTCGCGTCCGTGTGCTCGATTCATAGAACAGCAACGCGACCCGCCGCCCTGCCAGCAGCCGAGATCGTTCCGCAGGTTCCATCCGCTCAAGCCGTGACGTAAGCGTGAGGATCGCCGAAATCTCCGGCACCGATACATCCTCGACCGACAGTAGCGATCCCTGCAATCGCGTTCCCAACCTTGTCGCAGTCTCCATCATCAGCCGTCTACTCGGTCACTTCAACCAGCAACACCTGCTCCTGGCCATCGATCTCGTTCAGCTTGACCTCAATAATTTCCCGGCTCGACGTCGGCACATTGCGCCCCGTGTACGTCGCCTGGATCGGCAACTCGCGATGCCCGCGATCGATCAGCACCAGCAGCTGCACACTCTTCGGCCGCCCATGATCGAACAGTGCATCAAGCGCCGCGCGAATCGTTCGGCCGGTGTACAACACATCATCCATCAGGATGACGTCTCGCCCCGTCACATCAAAGCCGATCGCTCCCGGCGTCACCACCGGCCGCGGTCCCTGCGTCGACAGATCATCACGATAGAAGCTGATGTCCAGCACACCCGTGTCGATCGGTCGCTTTTCTATGCCGGCAATCAGCTTTCCAATCCGCTCAGCTAGAGGCACGCCTCGCCGCTTGATGCCGATCAGACCAATGTTCGCCGCACCCTCGTTCTTCTCGACAATCTCATGCGCCAGCCGCACCAGCGTGCGCTCAATCTCGGACGCCGACATCAGCCGGCCCTTCTCTTTCAGCTTCGGTTGTTGTATCGCCGGGGAATCGCTCATGGGGTTGGGCTCGATACTACCAGCCACCCTCCACCTCTTCCACCCTCGCCGCCTAGCCTCGATCCCGGCCTACGTTTTCGCTCGCTGCCGCACCGCGATCGATCCCGCAAACGCGCCGGAGCCCGTCGCCACAATCACCAGAAACCCACCCAGCAGCGACAGACCAGCGAGCATGCTTCCTGCCCGAAACTCCGGTGTCTGCATCCCTCGCTCCGCTTCAGGCGGCACCTGGGAGGTTGCCTTTGTCCGTTCAAGCAGCTCCTTCACCTGCGCCGTCCACTGTGCGTCAAACCCCGCCATCGTGTGCGTGCGATACCGTGCCACCAGCAGCACCGCCGACATCGCAATTGCCACTCCGGCCGACAGAAGCACACCTGTCGACAAGCCCAGCTTCGCGCCCACACCCGCCGTCATCATCGCCGCCGGCGACCCTCGCCGATACAGACCCACCGTCAGAAATGAGGCCCCAAAGAGCAGCAATAAGCTCGGCAAGCTCAGCCACGGAATTGCAAACGCCGCCGCAAACACCACCGCCGCCCCACCCGCAACCGTGGCCGCACATCGCATCCCCAGCGGCCAATCGACTTCGCGCGGTCGCGGGGGTGGGAGCTCTCCCGTACTTTCGATGGCTTCGCTCTCGACCTCCGGCTCCGCGCCAAACCGCAGCTGCGGTGCGCCACAGGTCGGACAAAAACCCCGCAGATCCTCACCCGGCAGATCGCCACCGCATCGATGACACATCAGTCTCGTCACACTCTTCAGGCTACAGGACGCCTTCTACGCCATCAACCCGCCGCACCCTACTGTGTCCCCTGCTCTCCCGGTCGATCATCCCCAATCGCGAACCGCTTCGGCAGATCAATCCGAATCAAGGCGAACTTCGTTCCGCCCCCGTCCTTCTCAATCGAAACCGCGTGCTGGTGCTGCTGTGAGCCCGCCTTCAACTCGACTCCGTCCGCGTCTACGCTGCCGCTGCCGCCACTCGGTGTATCGTGCCCGTCCTTGTCACAGGTCAGCCCCTCAGCTGTCCGCGTAGGCGATCCAATCGGGCGGTCACCCGAGCACGCAATCACCGTCCCAAACCGGCCCATCTCCTTCGCATAAAAGCTACGAACCTGCTCCGGAGTGTCCGCCGTCCGATAGCTCAGCACCTCGATCCGCAACCGCATCGATCCAAGGCTGAGGTTAATGTCCGCCGTTCCACTGTCCTTGCCCTTGCCGTCGCCCTTGGTCACCAACGTCGCGCCCTGGTAGATCGGCAGCCCCGTCCCCGCCCCGGCCGCGTCCTCATCAGTCCTGACCTTCACCTCCAGCCCGCCAAACGGCGTCGCCACCTTTACCCGCTCGCCAGCCCCATCCTTCGTGGTCTCCGCCCGGCAGCCGCTCAGCACCCCTGTCACGATCATTACTGCCGCCATCCAAGCCAGGGTTCGTTGCATCTCGCCCTCCATCATCCCACTGGAGAATACGCCGGCGCGTCCGGATAGTCCCCTCCCTTTCTTGTCGCCGCAGAAATCTCCACCCGTTCACAGAGGTCGCTCTATACTCTAGGCAGCAGCTCGAGCCGTTTGCACCTGACCTCGTCCTCGAGCGGAGTGTGGCATGGCCAACCATCTGCCAATCCGGAGCCCGTCGTCCGCGGAGATTCCTGACAAGCTCTACTTCCGCATCGGCGAGGTCGCACGTCTCTGCGACGTCCCCGCCTATGTGCTGCGCTTCTGGGAAAGCGAGTTCCCCAATCTGAAACCAAACAAGGGCGGAACCGGCCAGCGCCTCTTCCGGCGCCGCGATGTCGAGATCGCTCTCCGCATCAAACGCCTCTTGTACGATGAGGGCTATACAATCCCCGGCGCCCGGCAGCTGCTCAAGGTAGAAGGCAAGCAGAAAGAGCCGCAACTTACCCTTCTCAGTGATGACCCCGTCCGTGCAGCAGATCGCGAGACCCAGCTCCGCTCTCTCCGGCAAGACCTTCAAAGTCTCCTCACTCTGCTTCAAGCCGCACCTCGCTCCACCGGTGCTCTCGCTTTCCGGTCCGATCTTCGGCAGCCCATCTCAACCCCGGCGGCACGGCGGTCTTCACTTCTCGCTGTTCCCGCAAACGAAAATCTGTTCGACTTTCCAGCGGGTGTCTCCTCCGCTCCCGTCGACCTACCAGAGCCTGAGAAAGATCCTCTATGAGCAGCAAACAGGGAGAGCACATCTCCCGCCCCCTTTGGGCAACCGACACCATCCGTGAACCCGAGTTCGCCAATATGTCCAGCGGCGTTCCTCTGCAATGTCAGTTCTGCGTCGGCCAGAGCTTCCGCCGCTCCCGCCTCCGCGTCGGCGACATCCCGCAGATCCTTTTTATGCGGTACCCCGTCCGCTGTGCCCGCTGCAGCCAGCGCCAGAGCGTCAGCTTCACCGTGGCCTCTATCTCCATCCCGTCCTCCATCGGCCATCGCCAGCGCTCCGGCTCTTCGCTGCGCGAGGACACGGAACTCCCTACGACCAAGCTTTCCGGACGCCCCGGCAACTCGCGGCCGTAGCGGCACTTTACGCATATCGCGGCACGCACATCGACACTCGACTCCCGTTCTTGGGCAGCACGCCGACAGGCAAACCCATCCATGCAGCGTCACTCGTCCGCCCATCTCCATGGCGCGTCAACAACCCGGTGCGGTAGCCGCCGCATGCGGAGCTATAGTCGGCCATCACCCTTCTCTCGGCAACCGCATAATAGGCATGAAGCAGCTCGCAGACCCCAAGCCCTCTTGATCGGATCTCCGTGTCCTCCACACCCATCTCCGCCTCTCCCCCATGCCCCGTCGCAGACCGCGGCCGTCTCAGTTTCCTTCGCCCTTCCCACCAGCACACCGCCACCTCCGCTACCCTGCTGCTCGGCTTTTTCGCTCTGCTCTCCCGCGTTATCGGCCTCATTCGCGATAAATACATCGCCCACACCTTCGGCGCCGGCCCCGCAACGGACGCTTACAACGTCGCCTTCCAGCTTCCCGACCTCATCACCAGCCTCCTCATCGGCGGTGCCGCTTCCATCTCCTTCGTCACCATCCTCACCCGCTATCGCGAGCGCGGCGAGATCGAAGCAGGCGACCGTGCCCTCTCCGTCATCCTCACCACCATCTCTCTCGTCCTTTCTACCGGTCTCGGCCTCACTGAGTTCCTCGTCCCTTGGTACTCGCGCCACTTCTGCCCAAACGATCCTGCCGTCATCGCCCTTTGCACCTCCATGACGCGCATTCTCCTTCCCGGCCAGGTCTTCTTCTTCGTCGGCGGTGTCCTCGCCTCCGTCGCTCTCGTTCGCAAACAGTTCGCCTTCCAGGCCCTCGCCCCACTGGTCTACACCTCCGGCATCATCCTCGGCGGCATCCTCCTCTCGCATCGTCTCGGCATCCGCTCGCTCGCCTGGGGAGCCTTCTTCGGCGCCCTTCTCGGCCCCGTCTGCGTGAATGGCTACGCCGCCCTTCGTGCCGGCGCCCGCATCCGCCCTGCCTGGGATCTCTCAAATCCCGGCCTGCGCGAGTGGGTCCGCATGAGCCTTCCCCTTATGTTCGGCTTCACCGTCGTCTTCATGGACACCTACATCCTGACCTTCTTCTCCCGGCACTTCGCCGGCGACATCTCCCGCGTGCTCTACGCCAAGCGCCTCTTCTCCGCCCCCATCGCCATCCTCGGCCAGGCCGCTGGCGCTGCCTCCATGCCCTTCTTCGCCTCGCTCTTCTCGCGATCGCTCTTTGCCGATTTCGCTGCCGCCGTCAACCGTTCCATCACCCGCATCCTCGCCGTCTCTCTCCTCGTTGCCGCCGCCCTCTTCGCCCTCGCCCAGCCCATCGTCGATCTGCTCCTGCGCGGCGGCGCTTTTTCCCGCACCGACGCCCGCGCCACCGCCATCCTCTTCGCCGTCTTCACCCTTTCCCTCCCCTTCTGGGCCGCGCAAAGCCTCTACGCCCGCGCCTTCTTTGCCGCCGGCGATACCCGCACCCCCATGCTCGGCGGAACCGCCGTCATGCTGCTCTCAATCCCTCTCTATTGGCTGCTCCATCGCCATCTCGGCGTGCTCGGCCTTGCCTGGGCCTCTGATCTCGCCATCCTCGCCCAGACCCTCACCCTCGCCCTGCTCGCCCACGGGCGTCGCCTCGTCCCTCTCTTCGGTCTCGATGCCGCGGAACTCGCCCGCTCCCTCGCCGCCGCCCTCCTCAGCTGGGCTGGCATCGCCTTCCTCCTCCACATCCTTCCTCACGCCACCAGCACAGCCAGTGCCTCACATCGCCCCGCTCTGCTTTCCCTGCTCGCCGGCGGCGCTGTCTGGCTGCTGCTTTCGCTCGGCACCCTTCATCTCACCGGCTCCCGCATCCCCAGCCAGATCCTCCGCCGACGCTCCATCTGACGCATCTCCACAGGCTCAGGCGGCGCAGCGACTCCTGTGAGCGTCACATGAATCCAGACGGCGCGCCCGAAACACTTCAGCGACCCGTCGAGGAGATTTCATGTCGAAGTATGTCTTGAATGAGCTGCTCACCAATGGTCTGGAACTGGTCTACGCCGCGCATCACCAGGGCGCCGCACAGGCTGACGCGAATCTGCGCAGCTCCACCTTCCCCGAGCTGCGAGCCACCCTCGAAGCCGGCGTCAAAAAGAACCGCGATCAGGCCAGGCGTCTCGAAAAAGTCTTCAAGCTCCTCGGTCTAACCCCGAAGGGCACACCAGACCAGGCGATGCAGGGTATCATCGACACCAACAACACGCTCATCGCCCAGACCTCCAACCCCACCGAGCGAGATCTGATCAACATCGCCTCCGCCCAGCACGCGGCCCACTTCTACCTTGCCGCCTATGGCCCCCTTCGCCACTACGCGAAGGAGCTTGGCCGCTCGGAGGCAGCCAGCCTGCTGCAGAAAACGCTCGACGAGACCGGCGAGATCAACAAGACATTCACCGATCTCTCAGTCAAGGTCATCAAGCACTCCAACCACCACACCCGCTCCAAGAGCGAAGGCGGCCTTCTTCGCACCACCATTCCCGCATTCTTCGCCGTTGGTCTCGTCGGCACAGCCATCACCCTGGCCTCCAAGTCCGCTCCCTCGCCAAACGCCGATTAAGCCGCAACACTCTCGAAAGCAAAATGGCCCGCGCCTTGGTATGCCGCGGGCCATTCCTGTGTAGGAAACTCGCTCTTGTTTATCCCTTGGCGTCCTTGTACTCCTCGTTCCACGCCGCCTGAATCGCTTCCAGCAAGCCCTCATTCGACTTCGCCGGATCCCCTACAAACCCCGGCAGTCCCGTCACATAGCGCAGCAGATCCGTGAACCGGACACTATACGGCTCAATGTCCGGAAACTTCTCCTGCAGCTGAATTCCAATCTCTTCCGTGTCCGTCCATTCGATCTCTCGCGGCATCGTGTCTCCTTCTACGCTCCCGGCCCATGGGCCGGCTTACCTTCTTGCACATAGTTCCGGTTCCACTTCGGAATCTCCACCACATACGTGCCCGGCTTCTCAATCACCGCCTGGCAGCCCAGTCGTGAGTTCAGTTCGATTCCCGCCGCTGTCTCCATCCGATCCAGCTCCAGATCCTCCGCCTCGGAGAGGCCCTGCGCGCCCTCTTTCACGTGCACATGGCATGTCGTGCACGCACACACACCACCACACGCGTGATCCAGGAAAATGTGGTAATTCTCTGCAACATCCAGAAACGACATCGGCAGTCCATGTCCTTCATACGGCAGTGAGTCGAACGGAAACTCCACCGTCCGGCCCTCAGGTTGGAATGTGACGCGCACCATGCCCTCAGCAGCCGGCTTGCTCAGATCCACGGCTTCATCCGTCTTCGTCATCTCAGACATTCTCTCAATCTCAATCTCTCAGGACCTTCATCAACTCGTCCGCGCACTGCCATCCGCATTCTTCGGCGAAAACTCAGTCTGCGGTCCGTCCATCCGTTCCGCCGGATCGTTCACCTCCGCCTCAACCACCTGCGCCTTCGCAAACGGATGTGGCGCCGTCGGCCCGTCTCCCATCTTCTCACCCACAGACTCCATCGTCTGCCCCTTCATCGCACCCGAGACCGCCGAATCCATCATCAGCTCCGCAAATCGCCGCGTTGCTTTGTCCAGCCGCTCAATTGCATTCCGAATTATTTTGTAGTCGCCGCCCCTGATCGACGCCTCCAGCTCCAGAATCCCCTGCTCGATCCCCTCCACCTCATTCGGCGTCAACGCCTGCCATGCCTCGTGCGTCTTGCCCTTGTTCACGGCCGCAAGAATCGTCTCCGCCTCGTTCTTCGCTTCAATCACCTGTCGCTCGGTCAAGTCAGCCTCCGCATTATCGAACGAGGCAAGAATCATCGTCTCAACCTGTTCATCTGTGAGCCCATAGGTGGGCTTTACCTCGATCTGCGCCTCTTTGCCGCTCCGTTGCTCTCTCGCCGAGACCTGCAATATCCCGTTTGCATCAATCAGGAACTTAACTTCGATGCGCGGCAGCCCCGCCATCATCGGTGGAATCCCCTTCAAATCGAACCGCGCCAGCGACCGGTTGTCCTTGGCCAGCTCCCGCTCACCCTGCACCACGTGGATCGCCACATTCGTCTGCCCGTCCACACCCGTCGTAAAGTGCTCCGTCGCACTTGCCGGGATAGTCGAGTTCCGATCGATAATCTTCGCCACCACCCCGCCCAGCGCCTCAATGCCAAGCGAGAGCGGCGTCACATCGAGCAGCAACAAGTCATCCGTCGCCGCCGATCCTCCCGCTAGAATCTGCGCCTGCACCGCCGCCCCCAGCGCCACCACCTCGTCCGGGTTCAGCTCCGTGTGCGCCTTCTTCCCCCGCGCCGCCAACCCAAACACCTCTTCGACCAACCGCACCACCGCCGGAATCCGCGTCGACCCGCCAACCAGAACTACTTCATCAATCTGCTCCGGCGTAAGCTTCGCATCGTTCAACGCCTGCCGGCACGGCCCCGCCGTCCGCCCCACTACCGCCGCAATCAGCCCCTCAAACTGCTCCCGTGTAATCTCCCGCCGGTAGTGCAGCACCCCTCTGTCCCGCTTGTCCTCGGTTTCTTGGTTGTCATTCCCGAAGGGAATCTGCTCCTCTCTGCCTGCACCGGGAATCTCCATCGCAATCCGCGCCGTCTCTTCCCCACTCAACGCAATCTTCGCTTCAATCACGGCCTTACGCAGCGCCTGCACCAACGCTGGCCGGGCACTTACATCCTCCCCCAGATCGCCCTTGATATCCGCCAGCGCAACCCCAATCAGTAGATTATCGATGTCATCGCCACCCAGGTGCGTATCCCCACCCGTCGCAATCACCTCAAAGATCCCCTCATGCAGCTTCAGAATCGAGATATCAAACGTCCCGCCGCCAAAGTCATACACCGCAATCAGCCGGTCATCTCCGTTCGCACTCTGGGCAGTTTTCTTATCCAACCCATACGCCAGCGCCGCCGCCGTCGGCTCATTCACCAGCCGCAGCACCTCCAGCCCCGCAATCCGCCCCGCATCCTTTGTCGCCTGCCGCTGCGCATCGTTGAAGTACGCCGGAACCGTGATCACCGCCTTGGTCACCGGCGCACCAAAAAACCGCTCCGCGTTCCGCTTCAACTGCTGCAGCACATACGCCGAAACCTCTGGCGGCGTCAGCACCAGCCCGCCCACCTTCAGCCGAATCACATCCGCGGCGCCGGCCCTTGCGCCGACCGTCTCCACCTCCGGCCCACCACCCGGCCCGTTTGCGTCGTTGCCAGCTTCGGTCTCCACCTCCGGCCCGCCACCCGGCACGCTTGCGTTCTCCGCCGCAGGCCCATCGGCCAGCTGAAACGGAAATAACTTCAACTCCTCCTGCACCTCCGCCCGCCCGCGCCCCATCAGCCGCTTCGCCGAGTACACTGCACTCCCGGGCTTCCGCAGCAGCGTGGCCCGCGCCGCATTCCCCACCGCAAACCCGCCACCCTCATCATCAAACGCCACCACGCTCGGCACCAACCGGTCACCGTCTTCGCCCGGAATCACCGTCGGCGTCTCGCCCTGCATAAACGCCACCAGCGAGTTCGTTGTCCCCAGGTCAATCCCGACTACTCTCTCATCCGCCATCGACACACACTCATTCCGCCGCACATCCGCCCCGCGGCCATCTTTCCATTCTCGCATCGGTCGCCAGCAGCCCCGCTTCGGAACCGATCCCCGCATCCACACGTACTCTGTTGCAGGAGCCTCTAATGCTCACCCGCACCTTACGCTTTATCCTTCTTCCGATGCTCGCCGCTCTGCTTGCGATTCCTGCCATCGCTCGCGCCGCCGCCCCCGACGACGACTCCTCTATGCACTGCGATTCCGACCGCGAAAGCCAATCCCCCGGACGTGCACCACCGGCCTTCGTCCCGGACAGCACCGACGGAAACACTGCGTCTACCTTCTCCGCCATTCGCTCGCTCACCTCCGACGCCAGCGCGCCCTCCAGTTCTTCCGCTCACATCTCCATCTGCCGCGCGACCGTGACCCTCACCCCTTCCTCCGACGGCAACGCCCATCTCTCGATCGATCTCAGCAAAGCTCTGCCCTCAGGACAGCTCGCCTCCAGTCTCGTCCATCGCTTTCTCCTCTCAGACTCCGGCCTCCATCTCGAGATCAAAGCTCCCGAAGGCGCCAACGCGCGCATCCACCTCGCCCTGCCCGTCGGTACGGCAACCGAGTTCGCCCTCGTCCGCGGTGATCTCAATGTCCTCCGTCTCTTCGGCAACGCCCACATCGCCATCGTTAAAGGCAACGCCACCCTCCATCTCGCCGACGCCGACTTCGCCACCCTCCAGTGCGCCGCCGTCCTCGGCGGCATCCGCGATCGTCGGCCCGGTGGCGGTTCTCACGGCCATGTGCTCTCTTCCTGGACCGCTCACGGCACAGGCGCAGCCAACATACAGATGTCCGCCGTCTCGGGCGACCTCATCCTTCTTCCGCCCACGAGTTAGGCCAAACTGTCCAAGGCTGCATCCCGAAACTCCACGGCATCAACGTCCCGCGCAGCATCGCGAAACCACCGTGGTAGCGTCGTTTGCATGGAAGAAAATCCCTACGCCCATCACCTCGAAGGCCACGACGCCATCGACATCATCACCGCCACCGCGCCTCGGCTCCACGATCTCTTCGCCGCGTATTCTCCCGATGAGATCGACCGCTCCCCCGGCCCCAATAAGTGGAGCCTGCGCGAGCTCATGGCCCACCTCGCCGACTGTGAGATCGTCTGGAGCTGGCGCATCCGCCAAACCCTCGCCGCCGATAGCCCTGCCCTCCAGCCCTTCGACCAGGACCGCTGGGGCGACCGCTACGCCGCCTTCGACTTCGCCTCCTCCCAGGCCACCTACGAGGCCCTCCGCGCCTGGAACATCCGCCTCCTCACCACCGTTAAGCCCGCCGACCTCATCCGACCGGCCACCCACCCCGAACGCGGCACCCTCACCCTCCAAACCATCCTCGAAACCATCGCCGGCCACGACCGCCATCACATCAAGCTGCTCGAAGGCCTGGCCAGGAAAGAGACCCGCGAAACCATTCCTTCCCCCTCCTAAACCGTCGCCACCCGCTACGGTGTCCCCGAAGGCTTCGCCATCTCCACCCCCGGGGCCACCGGCCGCCCAAAATCCGGCGATCCATCCGCCTTCCATGAAAACCGCTGGATCCGCGGCGATCGATTCGACCCGCATCCCTCGTGGGTCTTAGGATTCGCGTGGTAAATAATCCAGTCCTGCGTTCCGTCCGGCGACTTGAAAAATCCATTATGCCCCGGCCCAAACACCCCCAGCCGCGGTGCCTCAAAGAACACCGGATGATTCAGCTTCGTCCAGGTCTGGGGATCCATCAGGTTCGCCGACGCGCTCGCCTGCAACTCTCCGAGCTCGTATCGATCCGTCCAGCACCCTGACGCCGAATAGATCAAAAACAGCCTGCCATCATGCTGCAGAATCTCCGGCCCCTCATTCACATTCACGTGCCGCCCCGGCAGGTCGCCCACCGTCTCCCATGGGTACTCCGGATGACTCAGCATCACGCGCGGCCCCTCCACCGTCCACGGGTTCTTCAGCCGCGCCATGTAAATATTCTGCTGACCGTCGTTCGCTCCCTCCCACCCCGACCACAGCAGAAATTTCTGATGATCGCCCCCCGGTCCATCGTTCTCAAACGCCGTCGCGTCGATCGCCCACCGGTTCGTTTCATCGCCCACCTTGCCCTTCATCACCCACGTCCCCACTGTCGGATCCGCCGCCTCATTCTCGAGCACATACACCCGATGCCCCTCGTTCTTTCCCCCATCCGCCGCAAAATACAGGTACCACTTGCCATCAAACCGATGCAGCTCGGGCGCCCAGATGTCGTGCGACATCGGCCCCTTCTCCGGCGCCGTCCACACCACCGTCTTCCCCGCATCTCGCAAGTCCGTCATATCCCGCGTCTTCCAGATCGTGATGTTCTTCCCCATCGAGTTCATGTAGTAGTACCAGCCGTCCTGCGCAATTACCCACGGATCCGGTCCATGCTCCAGCAGCGGATTCGTAAACGTAGCACCACCACCCTGCGCCACAACCCCTCGACCCGGGGCAGCAACACACACCAGCGCCAACACGACCGCCTGAAGAACTCGTCTCATCCAACACTCCTGTCCACCGTGTCTCACAGCTGCGCAAGTATAAATTCCTGCATGAGGTCACAGCCGAGCAAACTTCTTCTTGTTGTCATCCCGTAGGGGATCTGCTGTTGCCTTCGCGTTCATTCCCTTAGCCCACCGACGCATCGACTCGAGCCAACCCATGCCTCTCATCCGACCCGCAACCGAGAGCGACGCCACCGCCATCGCCCACGTCCACATACAAAGCTGGCGCTCAACCTACGCCGGAATCATTCCCACGCCCTTCCTCGCCGCTCTGAATGAGGCCGATCGCACCGCCCAGTGGAGCGAGTGGCTCAAACTCGAACTCCCCGTCTATGTCGCTGATCACCTCGGCGAGATCGTCGGCTTCATCGGCGGCGGCCCCATCCGAGAGCCCGTTGAACCCTACGACGCCGAGCTGTTCGCGATCTATCTGCTCGAAGGAGCCCAGCGCCAGGGAACCGGATCCACCCTTCTCAAGGCACTTGCCCGGGAGCTTCATCAAAGAGGCTTCACCAACCTGATCGCGTGGGTACTCGAAAGCAACGTATCCCGCCATTTCTACGAAGCAACAGGCGCCCACCCTATCTAGACCAAAGTGATCGAGATCGGCGGCAAACCTCTCCTCGCGCAAGCCTTCGGCTGGCCCGCTCTCACATCCCTCCTCTAAAGCAGTTCCTGCCGCTGCTGATCTGAGCAGACCTCCTGTTGGTGTGGAGCGACGAGAGTACGCCGTCCTCTCGATCGGAGCGCAGCGGAGTGGAGAGACCCTACCCACGATTCCTACCCCAAAGCCTCATGCACATCCCGCACCAGGTTCCGCACATAACTCCGCCGATTCAGCAGCGCCACCATCCCATCCCGAGCCTTCCCCTTCGCCGCATCATCCCCCGCCTCAAGCGCCGCATCCCATCGTTCCCACAACGCCTCGAGCTCAGTCTGCGTCTGCGCGAGCATCCCTTCAAAGTTCGCCTTCGCCCCTTCCAGATCCTTCCGCAGCTGCGGATCATCGTCCCCAAACGTCTTATTCGCCCGCATCTCCTCCATCTGCATATTCAGCTCAAAGGCCTCCTCCAGCAGCTCCGGCGGTGCCACCTGCTTCTTCGCGCCCCCACTCGCCCGCGCCGCATCCGTCGCCGCCTTCGACTGCTCTTCCATCTCCACGCCTTCGAGCCCTAGCAAATGCTGCGTCCGCCCAACCGGCTCCTTCAGCGTCCGGTACGCATCGTTCAGCTCCGAGCTCGCCGCCAGCGCCGCCTCCTGCTCCTTCACCGGCTTGCTCGCAAACCGGTCCGGATGCAGCCGTCGGCTCCGCGCATAAAACTCCTTCTCCAATCCCGGCACATCCACTCGCAGCCGTCGCGCCAACCCAAACACCGCAAAGTAATCCACTCGCTCGCTCACCATCGATCTCCTCACCCGTTCTCATCAACAGATGCAATCCCTCCGCAGCAGGTCCGGCTAACCAGCAACCGCCATCCCCGTGTCCAACCTTCATCTTGCCCCTACTCTGTCATCTCGACCGAAACCGGGGTCCCCGTGAGCACACTTGCTCGCTTAGGTGGGGAGCGGAAGCACCCGGTCCACCAACCACCACCGCCCCTCCCGACCCGTAAAATAGCCCCATGCTGCAGGCCGCCACCCTCCTCCTCTCTCTGCTCACATCTCCCGCACCCCAAGCCACCGCCCAGACCACCGCCCGGGCCCCCCAAAACGCCCCGGCCGACATCATCGCCACCCTCCGCTCGCATCTCCTCACCATGCTCCAACAGGATCAAACCGCCCGCGGCCTTGCCGGCATCCCATCCTCCTCCACCGGCCCCGCCGTCGCCTCGAACCTCACCGAAATTGACGCCGTCCTCACCAAGCAGCTCAAAGACATCGTCGCCCAGCGCGGCTGGCCCACAGTCGCTCTCGTCGGCCCCGAGGCCTCCAAAGCGGCCACCCTCCTCCTCGGCCACACCACGGACCTCGCCTGGCGCAAGTCCCTCCTCCCCCAACTCACCACCCTCGCTGACCGCCGCGAAATTGATCCCGCCCAGCTCGCCATCGTCATTGACAAACAGCTCGTCGCCGAGGGCAAGCCCCAGCGCTACGGCACCCAGTTCAAGATGGTCGACGGCCAGATGGCCATGATCTCCGTCGAAGATCCCGGCGGCCTCGACGCCCTCCGCGCTCGCGCCCTTCTCCCCCCTATGGACGCCTACAAGCAAACCCTCGTCCGCATGTACCACCTCAAAGTCTCGAACAAAATCGCCAGCCCACCCGAGCCAGCATCCGCAACGCCCGCCGCCGCCCCCTAACCGTTCCGCGTCACAAAAGACGGTGCCCATGGCAGATTCGTCGCCGGGTTGTTGCCTCCTCGTGTCGTCCAACTCGTTACAACCATCAGCAACAACCGCGGTGCTACGCGGCAAACTGAGCAGATTATTGAAGCGGCTAAGATCAGCGCGCACTCTGCTGCTCACAATGCCGCTGCCGCTCAGAGTTTCTCCGAAAGCGCCTCTTCCATTAACAAAAACATCACAGATGCAGTCAGCAAGCTGAACACTCAAGCAACTCAAACAGAAGCCATCGCGATGGCTTCTAAGCAGTCCCTGGCCCAAGCTCGGACGCAATTCGCTCAAGATGAGCGGCCGTATATGTGGATTGACGACACCAGAGGTACTGGCCGTCCTGAGCAGGAGCCGTTGAATGCGGAGGAGGGCTGGGAAACTCTCCCTTAACCGCTGGATAAAAACTTGGTAAGTCCCCGGCCCTCAAAGTTCGAAGTTCTGCATACCTTTCTGCTGGCGTTGCTAATCCTGAAGATGACATCCATTGGAACGGCTTGCCGAAGACCGGTGAAAATATCACACCACCTACTTCGGAGTTTTTTAAGATGCTAGATCTGGCAGTCCCTACCCATCTCCGGCCTTCCCGTAGCCATGCATATCCTTATTGAGTACGAGGATCGAGCGGGAATAAGTATTCCAGCGAAGTCTGTAGATTGTTTCCCCTTGTCAGCGGAACAAAGGTGTACCAACCACAACGAGATGAAGTAAGACAATAGATACCCTATTTCAGTAAACCAACGATAGCCAACCTCTGCGCGTCCTCCGCGGTGAGCCTTACCCCCAATCGCCCACGCCTGGTGCTCCATCCTTCGCCAGCTTCATCGCAAAGGGTGGGCGTAAACTGCCTGACCCTGCCAACTTTCACGCTGATCGCACCCTGATCGCAGGCGAAAGCGGGCCAGCATCCCCACCTAATCCCTCAAGCTCCGCCCCGCCGCAGCTCTTTCGTCTTCAGCACAATCAGGTACTCATAGATCGACTGCAGCGTCGCATACGTCACCCCCGCCGCCCCGTCCAGCACCGCCCCCCGCCCAAACATCATGTACATCCACTTGATCAGCGGCCGCCCCGGCAGCTTGTAGAACAGTGCTTTCTGGTGCAGCCGCCGCTCGTGAAAGTCCTTCCCCCTTAGCGCCATCCTCAGCGAGGGGTCGTTCAGCCCCTGCTGCCGGAAGATCAGCTCCGCCTCCATCGTCGAGTACACATCGTGCTTCCGCACCCAGTGCCCGATCCCCTTTGAAAACGGAAAGTGATCCATCGGCTCCGTCAGCGTCCCCACCCCACCCTCTACCTCGATTACCTCGTTGATCGCTCGCGTATACCGCGCCCGCTCCGGCCGCACCAGCCGTATATAAAATGGCGAGATCTGCGCATGCTTCAGCCATGTCCCGAACAGGTAATCTCGCCGCCGAACGCTGAACCCCGACACCGCCTCCCCAACCGTCGCCACTACCCGCCGCATCTCGCGCCCCAGTTCCTCCGAAATCCGCTCGTCCGCGTCCAGCAGCAGCACCCACCCGTACCGAAACGGCACCTCCCGCAACGCCGCGTTCCGATGCCTCGCATAGTCATCGAACACCCGCTCCCGTACCACCGCGCCAGCAGCCGCAGCGATCGCCCGCGTCTCATCCGTGCTGTGCGAATCGAACACATGCACATCATCCGACCACGTCACCGACCCCAGGCACCCCGGCAGATCCTTCGCCTCGTTCTTCGTCAAAATCAGTACTGAAATCATCCATCGACTCCTCGGAGATCCCCTCCACCCACAGGCCCCCTCACGTTCAATCCTTGCCCCCTAGGTCGGGACGCACTCCACACCGAGCCTCTGCGGCCAGGTCGCGGCTCGCGCACACCTCTGGCAGAATCCTCCACTCCCTCGCCACCTAGAGAAAAGGTCGAATCCGACAACGCAAGCTTTGCGCGCCTATCGCGACCGCATCTTCGCCTCCCGACGCGCACATACCCACGCCAGCCCAACACGTTAATGCTTCTGGGGGTTGGCGCGGTCGGCTCAGCTGGAGCTTGTTCCATTGCATGCCGTCGTAATAGCTGGCGTGTTCCCAAGCCATGACAAACGTGCTGTCACTTGCTATGAGATTCACTTCCTCTCCGGAAGTAAACGTTCAACAGCCGCTGGGTCATGTTCCTCGTCCTCGGCACTAATTTTGGGAACTCGCTGCTTGTGGCAATGCCCTCGTACTTTGAAGCAGCTGATCAACTGCTTTGCCCGAGTGCTTTCTGGGCGTCCTTTGCGACTTGGGAGTCAGGAGAAAGCGAGATCGCTCTCTTGAGATGTAAGGCCGCACTACCTTGATCTGACAACTTTTGGTAGGTCATACCTAAGTGATATTGAATCGAGGCGTCGTCGGGCGCAGCTTTTGCTGCATCTTCCAGCAGATCCCGCGCAGAGGAGTACGTCCCTTTCGCGTAGTACACCCAAGCAAGCGTGTCCGCGGTACTTGGTGCGTTTGGAAGTTCTCGCCTTGCCATCTGCGCGTAATTCAGCGCTACATCCGTATTCTGGCCACTTTCTACCATCAGGTATGCCAGATTGTTTGCGGCTATGGGCTGCTCAGGCTGAATCGTCAAAGCTTTCTTGTACGACGCTATCGCTGAATCGTTCGCTCCTTTACTCTGCTGCAACGAACCAAGGACAGCATATGCTTGTGCATCGGAAGGCCGAAGTTTGAGGTAAGCCTGCCAGGAATCGATCGCCTTGTCAGAATCGCCGTGAGCGATAGCCGCTCGAGAGTACGCCATGACGGCACCACCGTTTTCAGGGGTCAACTGTATGGCTTTTTGTGCAGAGGCAAGTGCTCCGTCGCGATCACCCGTCTGGAGCTGGATCTCGGAGAGCTCAACATACATCTGACCGTTATTGGGCGATCGCGTCACCTGGGTCTGAAGACGACTAAGCGCTTTCTGGGGCTGCTTTTCCATAAGGTCTGCCGAAACAAGCAGACCTATCGCCCTATCGGAGTTCGGGTTGGCGGCGAGCGCCTGTTCAAGCAGTGGCCTCGCTTCGCTGATCTTCTTTTGTGAGAGCTTCAGTCCACCTAACTCCAACGCGGCGGCCCAGTTCTTCGGGTCGAGCTTCATCGCTTGCCGAAGGTCAGCGTCAGCCTGATCTGGCTGATTTGCAGCCTCTGCCATCCCCCGCCACAAGTACCCGACCGCGCTTGAGGGGTTTGCTTTTATCGCGCTCTCGCCTACGTCCCTCAAGAGAGAGGGATCCTTTTTGGAAAGCGCTACTTGAGCCAATCCATCACGAGCTTCACCGTTTGACGGACTTAGCTTCGTCGCATCTCCGAAGCTCTGCTGCGCCAAGGAATAATCTCCTTTGCGAAGAGCGGCACGCCCCAGCCAGAGCTTGAGGTTGATATTCTCAGGATTGTTCTTCGATGACTTTTGCAGGGCATCGACGGCTTCATTCGTCTTACCGTCATTCATTAAAAGAATCCCATTTAGAGTTCCGACGTCGGGATTCGACCCGTCACTCTTGACCAGATCGGCTACCAGCGACCTTGCTTTGTCCGTGTTCTTCGTGGCGAGCAGGAAGCGAGCGTACACCAATCGGAGCTCAACACTTTTCGGATGCTTGGAAACCAATTCTCCATAGACCTGCGCTCCTTTCTGGAGTTGGTTCGACCGCAGGTAATAGTTTTGAAGCATCTCTGCTCCCGGGGCAGTATCTGAGAGCTCTTCAGTCGCTTGACGCAGCGTTGCCTCAACGTTTGGCATATCGTTCTGCCGAAAGTAGAACTCGGCCAAAGCAGCTCGGGCCATCAGATTCTTGGGATCGCCAGCGACGGCAGCCTTATCTTGCTCTAACTCCGCTACTTTGTCGCCTTTTTTGTCCAGTTGTGCTGCAAGCGCAAGGTGGGCCAAAGCATTCTTGCCATCCAACGAAACCGCCTTTCGCAGCTGCTCCTCGGAAGACGCGGCGAGTTTCGGATCTCCGCTTTGCAAGAGACCTAACGCAGCATGGAACTGTGCACGATTGGGATCAAGGGCAAGCGCCTGCTGGATCTGGGCGATTGCTTCTCCACGATCTTGCTTGCTGGCAGCGACGCTTGAAAGCAAAGCATGCGCATCCGCACTTTGAGGATCGATCGAGAGAACCGAATTAGCCTGCTCTGAGGCTCTGTCATACTGCTTTCCTGCAAGAAGCAGGTTCCCCAAATCAATCCGTGCTTTCTGATTTCCGGGCTGTAGCGTAACGGCACGCATCAATTCGGAGTAGCCCGGCATGACCGACCCCATTTTGAGGTACGTATCACCAAGCTGATAATGCGCTTCGGCGAAGTTACGATCTACCTTGAGCGCGTTCGAGAACTGGATAGCAGCCTCTTTGTATTTACCATCTGCCGCATATCGCTTTCCACTTTCGAGGTACTTCTGTTTTTGCTTGTTCGGGTCCCGATGACAGCCAGCCGTCGTCAGTACTGCAAATGCAAGCGCTCCAGAAGCCGCCCTTCGCGCCAACCTAATTCTCTGGCTATTCATTCGTGCTTCCTCTCGTACATTAAATTTCCAGCCTGCTTTGCTCGTATGACGCTAGCGGCAGGAACGAAATGAGACTGACCTCAGGCCGGGATGAAACGTGCAAGCTGCGGCGCCATAAGACTGGTGAAATCCACCGCCCTTTGACGAGCGCTTGCGGTGGTCTCATTTGATGCGATTGGGGTTATTACCCGGACGAGAGCTCCGTCCGTGCGATTCATCCTCATCGCATCCGCGATCAGATAGAACTTGGACGCATATTCGTTGGCGACACTGCGCCCGTGCGCCTGGTACCAATAGAGCACAAATTGCTTCTGTTCTCCGTTGGTGATCACGTACTCTCCAACGCGAAACTTGCCCCCATTTTGCGCGGTTAAATCGTTGTAGCTGGAAGACTCAAAGGTCCATCCGGCACCGGGAAGACAATGTTGTGGCGAATGGATGGTCTGGCCTGTTCGCTGAGTTGGAAAATATCCGATGAAGAGCCCTATCTCTGGCTCTTGCACGGAGCCGCTCGGGTCGGTCACGTAGACGCGGTTCAGGAAATCTCCTTTTCCGAGGATGTCGAGAACTGCTTGATCTATCGGCAGATCCTTGCCATGCCACACGCCGATCTGCCGTGGCATGCTGGTAACCGGTTCACTCGGTGGTACCTTGTCGACATCAGGGCGAGCATAAAGCACACTGGTCGCCAAGCCTAAGATTCCAATGGCTGTCCAGAAGCGAATTCCATTCATGCGGAGACCCTCATCGGCCAAACCGAACGGAGAATGCGATGCAACAGGTAGAGACAAGCCAAAGAGATCACGAACATCACCCATCCGGAGAATTCATGGAAGAAGCCCTCTGCCTTTGAGGGATCCCAATACTGAACGCATAAACCTGTTCCGACGATTCGCAGGGCATTCGCGCATACGGCAATAGGAATGCTTGCTAGTGCCATGATCCACCGGCGCGTGGAGGTACGCTCGAGGAAATAACCATAGAAGACGGAAAGCGTAAACAGGCTCATCAGAGATCGAATTCCACTGCAGGCTTCCGCCACTTCCAGCTTCATAACCGGAAGTTGGATCACGTTTCCCTCTCGAAAGACGGGCACACCCAACAACGGAAGCAGGGTGCTTGCAGCGCGTGACGCCAGGAGTTGGAGAGGAAAAGTTATCTGGTTGAAGATGATCTCGGGAAACGGGATCGCGAGCAGCAAAACGCCTAAAGGAAAGAGAACTTCGCGAAGAATGGCACGGCCACAAAACATCCAGATCAGGCCGGCCACGATTAGAACAAAGGAGATGCGAGACAGGAAGAGTTCTGCACCGTAGACACCGAAGAAGAGAGTTAAGACACCAACCAAGAGGAGCGAAACACCGGCCCAGGCTGGCTCCACCGCCATCTTCCGCAGTTTCGGACGTTTGTCCCAGAGCAGGAAAAGAGCAAAGAACGGAACGAGAAAACCATGTGAGTAGTCCGGGATCTGATACCAGTCCGCGACGAGCTTCGCGGCGATCTTCCAATACATCAGGAGGAGCAACACTCCGATACTCACGCCGGCTAGCAACACTGGGCGGCGTTGCACATAATCCTGCAACCGAAGTACACCCGGCGATGCATGCGGTGTCGCCCCAAAATGCGATCCCAAAGTATGGACCGCATCTTCCCCTTCGTTGCCCTTTGCTGGAATAGGGTATGTTGCTACGTGTACATCCGGCGTCATTGCTTCGCAAACCTCATCAGGAACGTTCTAACATCCTGTACCCAGCAATTTCAGGGCCAGCAGCAAGGCTCTAAGTCGGCCAGCTTTTCGCGGTTAAGCCCTTCGAATGGGAAGTATACTCCGAGGAAGTGGAACGAAACTTCCCACGGTGCATGCAGTTTGCAAACGAAAGTTGTAAACCGACGGTGCTGGTGTAGATAGGGCGCTGTCCTATACTGAGCTTCTGCTGCCTGATGGCAAAGATCTCTCAGCAATGAACTTTTTCGACATTAGGCTGATGTTTGGCATCATCATTGCATCCGCTCGGATGAGGAACCTGCATGAAAGCGCATCAAGAGAACACTCCCCTTCCCTTTCTCGAATCTCCATCACTCGAACTCCGGAGGGCCGAGGGCCGGCGAGGCACGAGCCGCTTTGTTGGATTTGCTTTGCTGCTTGTTGGCAGTTTACCCGTACCCTCCCAAGTGACGACCGTGCCATCCATGGAACAGGGCGCTCCAGCACCTCAGACTGCGCCAGCCCCTCAGCCGACAGATGGAAAGGACGTACCCGCCGCGCCAGCTGCTCCAACTTCGGTACCGCTCAGGACCCCCCAGGTTCCCGCTGCAATGCCGACCGGTTCCGGCGCTGGAAGTAGCATGGACAATCTGCATTACGTTATCGGGGCTGATGACAATCTGCAGATCACAGTCTGGAGGGAGCCTACCCTCTCCGGTGTTCTACCTGTTCGGCCAGACGGAATGATTTCGCTTGTTCTGATCGGAGATCTTAAAGCGGCGGGTAAGACTCCCACGCAGCTGAGCAGTGACATCACCCAGCAACTCAAAAAGTATATCCAGGACCCAAGCGTGACGGTCGCGGTCACTGCGGTCAACAGTCAGCGCATCTTCATGGTTGGCGAAGTGGGACATGTAGGTCCTGTTTCCTTGAGCCCAGGGATGACACCGCTGCAGGCCGTCTCAGCTGCTGGCGGGCCGAGCCCATACGCAAATCTAAAGCGTATCTATATATTACGAGGGCTAGGCGCGAAGCAGCAGAAGATTCCTTTCAACTACAAGCAGGCTCTCAAGGGCGATAACCGCCAGGACATCACCCTACAAGCGGGTGACACGATCGTCGTCCCATGAGGCCATTCATGCAACATTGCTCATTTGTCATCGTGCTCACTATCGCGTTGCCCGCATTTGGTTACGGGCAGGCGACGGCGACAGCGTCGGCCCCAATCGCCACATCGGGTCTCAATTTAGGAGTGGTCAACGGCACATTCCGCTATGGTGCGACTGCATCGGAGTCGTTTCAGACCGGATATGGGCAAAATCAGAACCTCTCCGAACAAACGAACATTTCAGGTTCACTGATCTACGCAACTAAAAGCCTGAAAACTCCTTTTAACGCGATCTACACCGGCGGCGTTCTGTTTTCGACCCAGCGTAACTACGGAACGAACACCTTCCAGAGCCTTGCTCTCAGCCAGGGATACATCGCAAAAGGATGGTCTCTTGGCCTCTCGGACGCGGTGAGCTACCTTCCGCAATCGCCGACCGTCGGCTTATCTGGCATTCCCGGTACAGGAGACATGGGCCTTTCGCCGGTTGTGGGAGGTGACACGCCGGCACAGAATATCCTTACCTACAACTCGAACCGTATCAGCAACACTGCTTCTGCAACCGCATCCAGAAGCCTTACAGCTCGGACCGCTCTTACAGGAGTGGTTAGCTATGGCATTTTGCATTACTTTGACAACGACTCCTTGAACACGAAGCAGATCTCTGGCGACCTTGGTGTAAATCATGAGATTGACCCGCGGACGTCGGTAGGGGTTGATGCCAGCTACTCTATTTTCACCTTTGGAAATTACCTAGTTGTTCCGCAGTCTCAGGCTGGCGGAGATGCTTCCTTCACTACTCGCGCTCTTAGCGTGCGAGGGCAGCGTCAATTTACGCGCGCACTTTCAGGTTCCCTCAGCGTCGGTCCTCAATGGGTAAACTCCTCTTCCAAGCTGGGTATTCCGTCCCGGCTTGGAGTGTACGTAAATGGGAACGCGACGTATGTTCGACGATTCGGCACCTTCCTCGCATCGTATAGCCGTGGGGCGAATGGCGGGTCAGGTGTCTTGCCAGGGGCGTTTTCAGATTCAATCGTCGGCTCCGCTTCAAGAGCGTACGGTCACAACTGGGCTGTCTCTGGGAACGTCGGGTTCACTCGGACTTCCGGGCTAGGTGCCAGTCTAAACTCCAACCTGATCGTTCTTCCCGGCGTGGGTTCCTATGGCAATTTTGATTCCACCTTTGCCGGGGCCCAAGTGACACGTCGGATCAGCGACTCCTTCTCTGGTTTTGCCAGCTACACCGCTTCAAACCAGACCTATGGAAATGTTCGCAGTCTTCCAGGCGCCATCAGTGGCCTGGTTCAATCTTTCTCCATTGGTGTTTCGTGGTATCCCAAGTCGACAAACTTGGGCCAGTTTTAAAGGACTCTCATGCTCGGTCATCGTACCTTATCGCCGGAAGATTACTTCGCTATCCTGAAAAAGCGCTGGTGGATTATCGCCATCCCGGCCCTCTTATTACCAGTCCTCGCGTTTGCCGCCAGCTACCTGGTATCTCCGCAGTACACCTCTCAGACGCTTGTTCTAGTTGAGCAACAGAAGGTGCCGGATACTCTGGTGAAGCCAGTGATAGCGGAAGATATCAGCGCCCGCCTCGCGTCGATGAAGGAGCAGATTCTCAGTCGTTCTCGCTTGCAACCGATTCTCGAACGCTTCAACCTCTTCGCCGGCGACCACATGAACATGGACGACCGCTTAGACCTAATGCGGAAGAATATCGATATCAAACCGATCCAATCGGAGATGGCGCATCTCCCCGGCTTCTTCATCTCGTTCAAAGCAAGTGAGGCGCGAACGGCACAAGCTGTCTGCGAAGAGATTACCTCGATGTTCGTCAGCGAAAACCTTCGCGCCCGTGCCGACCAGACGCAAGGGACGACAGACTTCCTCCGGCAGCAACTTGATCAGGCAAAGCGGAGCCTAGATGACCAGGATGCCAAACTAGCCAAGTTTCAACAGCAGTATGTAGGCAAACTCCCCGGGCAGGAAGAGGGGAATATGAATATGCTGAACAGCCTCAATACACAGCTAAGTGCTTCGACCCAGCAGATTGAGCGCATGCAGCAGGATAAGACGCTGATGGAAGCTATGCTCACCCAGCAGCAACGAGAAACCGCTACGCCGGAGACGCAGAAAATCGCTCCGCAAGCACAGCAGACCGAACTTCAGTCTCTCCTTTCCCAGGAAGCAGACCTCACTGCGCGTTACACCGACGACTACCCGGATGTTGTCTCCGTTCGGCGGAAGATCAAAGACCTGAAACATCAGATGGCGCAGGCTCCAGCCGTAGGGAGTGCTACATCCTCTGTAGCGCACACTGATTCGCCTGATACACAACGGCTGCGTCTCCAGATTAAAGCTTTGGACATGCAAATTGCACAACGCAAGCGCGATCAGTCCGGGACGCAAGGGCAAGTGAACCTCTACCAAGAACGCATATCTGCCAGCCCTCTTGTGCAGGAGCAGTATAAGAACCTAACCCGTGATTACCAACAGGCACAGGCTTTCTACGACGACCTTCTTAAAAAGATGAATGAGAGCCGAATGGCGTCGGACTTGGAGCATCGTCAACAAGGCGAGCAGTTCCGAGTGATGGACGCGGCAAACTTACCGGACGCTCCGACATCACCCAAGCGTCCTGTATTCGCCGCTGGCGGCCTCATCTTTGGGCTCGCGCTCGGCCTTGCGATTGTTGCTCTACTTGAATATCGGAATACTGTCTTGCGCAACGAACGTGATATCTGGGCATTCACGAAGCTTCCCACTCTTGCTACCGTTTCGCTTATCGGCAGTGTTGATCCCGCCGAGTTCAAAGCTGTTAGATACATAAAAGGCTTTCTGAGGCGCCGCAAGCCGAGCGATCCGAAGGTTGATAGTCCTCTTATCAGAGCTGGGAGTTAACGGCCATGTATAACAATTTCTTTAAACTCAAGGTGAGCCCGTTTGGAACGAGTCCCGACCCTCGTTTTCTTTACATGATGCCCCATACACGAGAGGCTCTGGCCTGTCTTGAATACGGTATCTCCGCTCGCAAGGGCTTCACCGTTCTCACGGGCGAAGTGGGAACTGGAAAGACAACCCTCCTGCGCCGTGCCTTGGGTTCCTTTCATAACCGCCGAGTGTCTACGGCTTTCGTCTTCAATCCGCGTCTCGAGGTTCTCGACTTTCTCGAGTTTGTACTCACGGACTTCGGCATCGTTCCATCAGCGCGAACAAAGTCAGGAATGTTATTGCAGCTCAATCGCTGGTTGATTGAGCGATACCGCATGGAAGAGACCTGTGTCGTCGTAGTTGATGAGGCGCAGAATCTGTCTTGGGATCTGCTAGAAGAGATTCGCTTACTTACCAATCTTGAGACCTCGTCAGAAAAGCTTCTGCAAATCGTTCTATCTGGCCAGCCTGAACTCGAAGAGAAACTCCGACACCCCAGCGTGCGCCAGTTACGACAACGCGTTGCACTCTGGTGCCGAACCCAGGCTCTAACAGCTCAGCAAACACAGGCCTATATCGCCGAACGTTTGCGTATTGCCGGCGCTGCCTATGCCATCTTCTCTCCCGAAGCCTTGGATCTTGTGCATCATTACAGCCGAGGTATTCCACGAATCATCAATCTTTTGTGTGAGCATTCGTTGATATCGGCTTACGTGGAGCAGACGCAACATGTTAGCCCCGAGATGGTCGAGGCCGTGGCGATCGAACTCGAATTGGAAACGCAGCCGTTTCTAATCTCCTCCGCAGCAATGGGTACGACTCCAGGAAATACACGTCCTATGCAAGCGGAAAACTCCAACTTCACGACGGCGCTCGGCTCTGAGAGCACCGGAAGGCGAGACCGATGAGCCGCATCTATGAAGCACTTCAGAAAGCCGAAGCAGAACGGGGGGGAAGCGCTGCGGATGCAACGCATTCCGTGCGCGACGATCTAGGATTCGACCTCGACCTTGAACGCCGAACGGTACACTCCGCCGGGTTTCCTGATACTCTCGGATACAGCTCTGCCGTTGCACTTGGCGACCCTGATCTACAGGTTGTGGCTCCCGATCAGGCTCCACCCCGCGAGCATGTTTATTCCATACCATCGCATGCTCCCAGTGAGCTGCCCACGAGAGTTCTTGGTCTAGATCTGGAAGCGATTCCGCAGAAAAGTTGGTCGCCGTCCTTTGATCGGCTTCCCGCTCTTCTTGATCGTGGCCCAGCTGTCGAGCAATTCCGAAGCCTCCGATCCCGAATCTATGAGTTGCGTGATAAACGTCCGTTGAAGACGATTCTCGTCACAAGTGGCTTACCGCAGGAGGGAAAGAGCTTCGTTTCAACGAATCTCGCAATCTCGCTGGCTCGCAATAAGAACGCCCGCGTCCTTCTGATTGATGGTGATATGCGCCGGTACACGGTTCACCAAGTGCTCGGTTGCGATCCTGATCCGGGTCTCGCGGATTATCTCTCCAGCCGGACACCGCTTGCACAGGTGGTTCAGCGGTGTAATCCGAGCCTTTCAAAGGGTGCGACAAATGGAACTAGCGTCACCCTTCCTCCGCTTACCATCGTCTCTGGGGGTAACGGAGGAGACAAGGCAGCGGATCTTTCGAACAACAATCGCTTCGAAGAGCTCATACACACGGTAGCTCCCCTTTTCGACTGGATTATTGTGGACTCTTCGCCAGTCCTCCCCGTTTCAGACGCGGTAAACCTGTCCCGCTTCTGCGACGGTGTTCTGCTCGTGGCGCGAAGCGGTGTTACCGAGTACGAAAATGCACAACGCACCGTAGCGGAACTCAAGAGTGCGCACCTTTTAGGCTTCGTGCTGAATGGTGCTCCAGCGCCACTTTACCGTGGAGACTACTACGGGTATTCCGCAACATCAGGCACGAAAGAAATTGAATAGAGCGCCACGATGATCAGGCTGTTCAATGTCTACTATCCCACGCGGACCATTGTTCTTCTGGTCACAGAGGCTCTCATCGTCAGCGGATCCTTTCTGCTAGCGACTGCCTTCGTCCTGGGTCCGGACACCTACATCGCTCTGAATTACGAGTATGGCGCTCTCAAGATTCTTACCTTGACGGTAATAACCCTACTCTCCTCCTACTACTTCGACCTATACGAACCCTCTCGGATCTCGGAGCGATGGGAGATTTATTTTCGCCTCCTTCTCGTTCTGGGCTTTCTATCGTTTCTGCTGTCGGCGGTCACTTGGGTTTTTCCTGAAGCAGATATTGCTCACTCTGTGATCTTGTTAGGCCTCGCGTTCCTCACCGCAGCTCTTGTCGCCTGGCGAATGACGTACGAATGGATTATCGCCAAGCCTATATTCCGCGAGCACACCTATGTTCTCGGAGGTGGAGAACGCGCCCGGGCGATCGTCGAGCTCATCTCCACGCGAAAAGACATCGGGATGCATGTCGTTGGCTGGGAGCCAAATACGCCCGAAGGCCCCATTACGCGCGAGAACTTCTTGGTGGCCATCGAGGATTCACGTAACTCTGGTACGAAGATCAATCGTGTGGTTGTAGCCATGCAGGATCGCCGCGGAGCACTTCCGGTTCGGGAGTTGCTCAAGCTTCGCTTCGATGGGGTTGTCATCGAAGACGCCTGCGATCTCCTCGAACGACTCTCCGGCAAGATGCCGCTTGACGGTCTTCGCCCCTCTAACTTCATCTACAGCCAAGGCTTTCGCGTAAAACCCTCGCAGCAGATCATGCGGCGGCTAGTCTCGACCCTTGCCGCAGCGGTCGGCCTCCTGCTCTTCGCTCCGTTCCTACCATTCGTCATGCTGGCCGTGCGACTCTCTTCTCCTGGACCTATCTTCTTCAAACAAACCCGCGTAGGCCTTGGTAGTCGCAACTTTGAAGTTGTTAAGTTTCGGACGATGCGAACGGATGCCGAAGCCTCAGGCGCGAAATGGGCGAGCAAAAACGATCCTCGCGTCACACGGATTGGCGGTTTCATGCGAAAAACACGCATCGACGAGGTTCCGCAGCTCTGGAATGTACTTCGCGGTGACATGGGGTTTGTTGGCCCACGTCCGGAGCGCCCGGAGTTCGTTCCATGGCTTTCTGAACAGATCCCCTACTTCGATTTGCGTCACATGATCCGACCAGGGCTAACCGGGTGGGCGCAGGTGCGTTACGGTTACGGAGCGACTTTAGCAGAAGCCCGGGAAAAGTTAGAGTACGATCTCTACTACATCAAGCACATGTCGCTTGGTCTGGACCTGCTAATCATGTTTGAAACTGTCAAGACCATTCTCCGTCGACGCGGTGCCCAATGAATCAACATAACCCCGGCCCTCTTTGGAGCAAAAAGCCCCAGAGACGACGGAGTCTCTAGGGCTTGTATATTTCTGGTTGCCTAATCTGCTGATTCAGCGTCGGGCAACGGCTGGTTCGGTACGCTCTCTTTCGGCCAGGTACCAAGCCACAGTCTTCTCCAAGCCTGCATGAAAGTCTGCCTGGGGGTCGTAGCCCAGTTCCGCGCGAGCCCGGTCGATGCTCGCGAGCGAATGCTGTACGTCTCCGGTTCTGGGCGCATCGTATAATGGCTTTGCGGCGAATCCTAGAATGCTTGCCAGGTGCTCATAAAGATCGTTCAATGTGTGGCTGTGGCCTGTGCCGACGTTGAAGACGCGTCCAGTCGCCACGTTGCTTGGCGCAACACACGCCAGCAGATTGGCGTTAACTGCATTTGCGATAAACGTGAAGTCTCTGCTGACAAATCCATCTCCGTGGATAACGGGAGTTTCTCCGGCCATCATCTTGTAAATGAACTGAGCGATGACTCCGGAGTACGGGGAATCGGCCGCCTGCCGAGGACCAAAGATGTTGAAGTACCGCAGGCAAACGCCTTCCATACCATAGACTTTGCAGAACGCCTGGATATAGTACTCGCACGTGAGCTTCTGGACGGCGTAAGGAGACATTGGAGCCGGGCTCATCTCCTCGTGCTTCGGCTGTGTCGGCTGATCACCATAGGCAGAGGACGACGCCGCATAGACAATCCGCTTCACGTTGGCATCACGAGCCGCCAGTAGCACATTCAGTGTTCCATTGATGTTCGATTCGTGCGACGTCAGTGGATCTTTGACGGAACGAGGAACGGAGGCTAGGGCAGCCTGATGGATCACGTAGTCCATTCCCTCGCAGGCGGTCTGCATAGCCTGCATATCCTGTATGTCCGCGAGTTGAAACGCAACAGAATCGCGAATCTCTGCTAAGTTCTCCATGCGGCCGGTGGAAAGATTGTCGATGCCGCGTACTTCATGTCCCTGCGCGACTAGCGCATGCGCGATTGAAGATCCAATGAATCCGGCGATACCAGTTATAAGATAACGTGCCACATTTCCTCCACCCGGAAAGCTCCGGTCTCATCCTTACTCCAAGGTTTAGCGACTCTGATTGGCTGTTGACATCAGGTGCAGACCACGTCGCTTGAATTCGTTATCGCTTCCAGCTTCACCCTTCGCAATGCAACTTCCGTTATCCAGCCAACCGAATTGATCCAAATCTCTCTCATGTTTTTCGAGAGGCGGCACTTTCTACGACCTTCGTGGCAGCCATGACTCGCATACAAGCATGGATCCAGTGCAATAATAGCGAACATGTTGACGACCAGCCCGGAAACTCTCCCCCAACTTGCTACTGAGCGCCTCGATCGGCTCAAGACCCGTACCGCCAGAATCGGCATCATCGGTCTCGGCTATGTCGGTCTCCCGCTCTCTCTCCTGCTTGCGGAGGCAGGGTTCAAGGTGACCGGATTCGATATCGACAATCGAAAGGTCACTGACCTCGAGGCGGGCCGCTCGTACATCTTCCGCATCCAGGCGCAAGAGATTCAAAGCGCTCGGGAACACGGCTTCGAAGCCACTGCAGATTTCTCTCGGTTGGTGGATCAGGACGCTATCATTCTGTGCGTTCCCACTCCCCTTACGGGCCATCGTGAGCCAGACCTCAGCTATATCGAGAACACAGCGCATTCGATCGCCCCGTGGATCCAGCCAGGGCAACTCGTCGTTCTCGAGAGCACAACCTATCCGGGCACCACGGAAGACGTTCTGATTCCGATCCTCGAAGCAGAAAATCGACAGGGTCTCAAGGCGCAGTCCACCGGAGAGCAGCACGAGAGCGGCGTTTTCTACGTCGCCTTCTCGCCGGAACGCGAGGATCCGGGCAACACGGATGTGGCACGGCACGACATCCCGAAGGTTGTCGGCGGACACGAGCCCATCGCAACCGAGCTTGCCGCCACGCTCTATGAAGGCATCTTTACTCGTGCCATACGCGTCTCCACCACGCGCGTAGCCGAGATGACCAAGCTTCTCGAGAACATCTATCGATGCGTCAACATCGCGCTCGTCAACGAACTCAAGGTCCTCTCCATGCGGATGGGAGTGGATATCTGGGAGGTGATCGATGCTGCTTCGACGAAGCCGTTCGGCTTCCACGCATTCTATCCGGGTCCAGGACTTGGCGGTCACTGCATCCCGATCGATCCCTTCTATCTCAGCTGGAAGGCTAAAGAATACGACTTCAATACTCGCTTTATCGAACTCGCTGGGGAAGTCAACGAGGCTATGCCCGAGTTTGTGACGGCGCAAGTCGGCAAGGCGCTCAATCAGCAGAGAAAAGCTGTCAATGGATCGCGCATTCTGATGCTTGGCATGTCCTACAAGCGTGATATCGATGACCTGCGGGAGTCACCTTCCCTGACCATCATCGAACTCCTGCGCGAAGAAGGCGCTGAGGTGCTGTACAACGATCCATACCACCCCACGGTGGGTCGCGGTCGTCATTACAACCTGAATATGACGTCTACCCCACTTACGGATATTGAACAGTACGACTGCGTTCTGATCGTAACGGACCACACAGACTACGATTATCAGGACATCGTGAATCGCTCCAAGCTGGTCGTCGACACAAGAAATGCCACGAAGGGTATTAAGTCGTCTAAAGTCCATCGCTGCTAAAGAGCAGTTCTATACGATAGGGGAGTTCCCTCTGGAACTCCCTTTTTGCTTGCAGGATCGCACATTTAGGAAATCGCCAGGAGACGATCAAATGTCGTTACCACGCGTTGCATCATCGCGGCGATCGTAAACTCCTCAACCACTCGTTTGCGGCCGGCCCGCCCCATTTGCCGAGCCTCACCGGGATCTCGCAAAAGTCGAAGTATGGCTGTCGCCATACCATCAACGTCCTCGGATCGAATGATCAAGCCCGTGTCTCCATCCTTCACCGCCTCCGCGTTGCCGCCAACATCGGTGGCGATGACGGGAAGCGATGCTGCCATGGCCTCCACGATTGCATTTGAAAACCCCTCACTCCTTGAGGGCAAAACAAAGATGGATACGTCCTGAAGGAATCTTTGCTGGTCCTGAACGTTTCCTTCAAATGAAACGCTCTCCGCAAGCTCGAGTTCGTCGATCAGGCTCGTTAACTCTTCCATAAACGCCGTTTCGAGAACTGCGCCACCTAAAGCAAGCCTCACGCTCGGGAACTCATATCGAACCAAGGCAAACGCTCGTAGAAGTACGTCGTGTCCCTTAACACGTCGGATATTTCCAAGCGACGCAATCACAGGAGGGGTAGACTGCCCCCTGTTGACCCGCTCCGGCCAGCGCGCAAGATCCAAGCCGTTATGTACTGTACTGACCCGATCAGGAGCAATATCGTCGACATCAATGCAGTGACGCCGTACCTGCTCCGAAACAGCAAACACCGCATCCGGCATTCGCGCCAACTTTTTATACGCAACCATATGCTTGTGGCTGCGAAGGATCCCCATATCTCTCCGATTCCAGACGAGCTTGGCATTCGAGAATAACTTCGTTACTCCTCCAGCCCAAAGATCCGAGCTCTCAAAACATGTATGTACAAGATCGATACCCTTCTCTTTAAGAAAGCGTCTTAAAGAGATCACGCCGCGCAGGGCAGCCAGATCGTAAGTGCGCCTGAGGGGTAAGAGGTAGATCGGGCACGGAGGATTAACCAGTCCCTCACTTTCTTCATCCGCGGCAAACGTAAGAATGGTCGCATGGTAGCCATATGTCGGCAGCAGCTCCGCCATCTTTCTCACAATCCGTTCGCCACCTCCGAGACTTCTTGGCAACTGATCCACAACCAACAGAATATTTCCTTTATGAGGAACTCGCAGCGCAACGGTGGGTCGGGCGCTCCGAAGCAAACGAATGCCACTCATCGGTACGCCAAGTGTGCGGGAAGCGGAGAGATCTCTGTGGGACTGGCTTCTTCGAACGGAGCAGCCTCAGTTAGCACCAACTGCTTCGCCCGTGTGGCCGCACCAAAGAGCACCCAAGTCATCCCGTGAATCTCAAGGTAGGTCCACCGGTCCCCGAAACAATTGAGTATCAGGGAACAGGTCATGAGCAAAAACAAACCCAGGCCAAGCCCCCGATAAAGCGGATCCCTTCCCCGTCGAAACAGGAAGTAACTCAGCATCATCATCTGTCCGATCAAACCCAAAGCTATCACCATGCCGATAGCTCCAGTTTCCAGCATCACCTTGACATACCAGTTATGTGTATCGCGCAGATTGTCAACGTGAGCTGTGAGCTGAAATGTTCCAAACCCGACTCCAAAGATAGGGCTGCTCTCAATCGTCTCCTTTGCGGCAGTCCAAAGGTCAACACGCTCCTGCGCTGAGGCTTCCAGTTGGCCATTCGCATTTTTAGTCATATTTACCCGTTCGCTCACAGCGGCTGGAACAACTGCTTGCCAAACGCATAAAAACAGAACGGCAATAGGTATGAGTTTGCGATCTTTTAGAATGCCCAGAACGACAACCCCTGCAATCACCGCAATGTACCCAGCTCGGGAAAAAGCATACATGGTGGCTATTAGAGTGGCGGCCACCAGGCTATACAGCACTAGCTTCGCCTTTTTACGCTTCGTGAACTGAACGAATGCCCAAAGGAACAATGAAAACTGAGCGAGAAACGCTGCTAGTCCGTTTGAGCCAGCAAAGCCAAGGGGGCCGCCATCCCGCTTGTTCTCATCAAAATGTCCCCATGAGTGAGAGAGGCTGCTCGTAAGAGAGGCTCGATCAATGAGAAAGATGGACGCAGCTGCAACGATCACAAGATTGCGAATGTGCTGACGATCCTCAACGACTAACCCCGCCGCTAAGAAGATGAGTGGAAGCAGCATGTAATCTTTCCACAGAGCGAAGTTTACATCGTTCACCCAGAGCGGAAGCGGGGCGTTGGAAAGGGCGACCCCTAGCCACATCGATAAGTAAAGATATGTGCCAAAGATCAACCAGGTTACGTATAGCCATGATTTGGGCAGGCGCTTCCCCTTCAGAAGAGCGCCAACCAGAATACACAGCACCAGGATCGTTGTAAGGTTGCCACCTAGGGGATAGTCCAGAAAATGATCCCGCAATGTCCTGTAAGGAAGCAGAGGAATCAAGTAATAAAGGCCCCACAAAGGGCGGAAAAGAGCCAACAGACAAACCGAACAACACACGAGATACGCAACGAGTGGTACGTAGTGGCCTATTCCAGTTCCCACATCACACCCCTGATTTCCGGCCGGGCTACTGTCACCCAGCAGTCGTCCTTCTTACGTTAGATCCATACCTCTTCTTTGCGCGACAAGAAGTTGTACAAGGCGACCGACGCTGCTGCATTTAGCATTACGAATGTCACTGCAATACCGACGGGCTTGAAACGCTTCGTCCATGGGAAAAAGTTTCCGGTCGTCGCTAAAACGTAGGCGATCATTTGAATAAAGAGCACTCCCTTGTAAGCTGCCCCCTTGGCGAGGGCCGACGAGACAAAAAGCGTGATTAAGAATACCGGAACCAGCAACCGGATTAGTTTGTGACTTACGAACCTAAACAATATGGGGTTGCGCGGCGAAATAAGCCAAGGAGCTAGCTTCAAGAGCTGGTAGTTCCCGGTGAGAGTTCGCACCTTTCGAGAGAACTCCTTTCCCCGTTGCTGGAAGATCTGGTCGCGCGCAATCGCTTCTGGTTCAAACACCACACGGCGCTTCTGCTTTGCTACAAGCATCGGGGCCAGGACATCGTCGAGAATGAGACCTGGCGGTAGATCAACAAACAGCTCACGTCGCATGGCGTAGATCGCCCCGGTCACTCCCACCACTGACCCCGTTAGTGACTCAAGCTTTCGAATACCTTTCTCTATCTTCCAATAGATTCCTAGAGCGTCCCCGGCAGGTGACCCATCTGCGTTCTCAAGCAGCAGCTCCCCACTTACCGCCCCTACCAGCGGATCGGCAAAGTTCTGGACAAGCGCTTGCAGTGCCAAAACGTCTACCTGCTGCCGGACGTCAAGGAAAACCAGAATCTCATTTCGCGCCCGAGAAACTGCGGCATTCAGGGCCACAGCTTTGCCCATGCTTCGCTCTAGAACGACTGGCACCACGTCGGTCCCGCGACTCAGAAGAATAGTAGGCGTCGAGTCCGTCGAACCATCCGACGCGACAATCACCTCGAGTTGCGAGGCGGGGTAAACGAAGGTACGAAGTGCATCCAGCTTTCTAGCCAGATTGCATTCTTCATTCTTCGCGGCCATGATGATGGACACACTCGGGTGGATCAAAGCTTTTATCGGTAACCGTAAACGTACTTTCGCAAGAACTGAAAGTAGGGCTGGATAGCCCAAGTAAGCGTATACGATGAGAGCGAGCGAACCCCAAAAAAGTAGTTTCATAGAGAACGACGTGACGGTGAGGAGGGACAGTGATCTACGCCCCGAGACGGCCCTTCAGCCAAGATTCGTGACCCTCCATTGAGGACTCACTTGGGATAATGATATCTCTCACAACGTTGCTGCCGCAGCAAGAGGTTCCACGAAAGTTGCACGAGCGGAGCCTCCGTTCGAATGCCCCTGTTACTCGCTTGGTTCTTCCGTATAGGTTCGAAGCAACTCTCTTCTTTGCTTTAGCTTAGCGGCTGCCTGGACATGATCCACTGCCATTCCTCTAGGAATCCAGCCTGTTACCATCAGGTTGCGCACCTCCCAGAGAGAACATGGCCGGTAGAAAACGATTTGCTGTCAACGTGTTGATGAACTGGTTTGCGACCGGTGTGAGTCTGCTTGTCCCGTTTTTCCTAACGCCATTTGTTGTTCGGAGCCTTGGGCCAGCAGCGTACGGCGTCTGGATTCTCTCTGTGTCGACTGTGTCTTACCTCAACCTGCTTGACTTGGGAATGCGAAGCGCCATAATCCGCTTCGTTTCGAGAGCGCAGGCACGGCAAGAGACATCGGAAATAAAGAGCACCGTGGGCGCAGCGCTCTGGTTCCGAGTGCTGCTGTCGAGTGTCGTAGCCCTGCTGAGTGCTCTTCTCGCGGTTCTCTTTCCCCATCTCTTCAAGGTGCCAGCCGAACTCGAACACGCCGCACAGGTCACCGTTCTTCTCTGCGCTTTGGGAGTCGCTGCGACCTTGATTTCCGGCGTCTTCGGAGCCGTTCTGGCAGCGATCCATCGTTTTGACCTGCTGAGTACAGTGTCCATGTGCCAAACCTTAGCTCGGGCAGCGGGGGTTCTCGTTATCCTCTCCAGCGGACGGGGCCTGGTGTCACTGGCTATCTGGGAGATTGCTGTCATCTCTCTTGCGGGATGTGCCACCATTGTGATCGCCATCAGGACCTTTCCCGACTGTCGCGTTCGCCTCACGCGCCCAAACATGGCCGCTTTGCGAGGGCTTTGGTCTTATAGCTTCATTACTTTCATTTGGATCATCGCAAATCAGGTCATTATCAGCACAGATAACCTGGTGGTTGGTGCGTTCGTTTCTGTCGGTCTGGTGTCGTTTTATTCGATCGGTAGCAGCCTGTTGTCCTACTCGGGTCAACTCACATCAGCCCTTTCCACCACCTTTACGCCCATGGCAAGCGGAATGGAGGCTAACGGACATTTCGATAAAGTGCGCGAACTGCTCCTCCGCGGTACGCAAAGCACGCTTGCCATTGCTCTGCCTGTCTGTGTGGCGCTCCTCTTCCGCGGCCGAACTTTCATCGGACTCTGGATGGGGCCGAGTTATATGGAAGTGTCTGGCAATGTACTTCATATCCTCATGATCTCGCAGTACTTTGCCATCGGCAGCAGTACCGCCGGCTCTATCATGATGGCGATCAGCAAACATAAGCCTGTCGCCTACGCCGCACTCATTGAAGCGATCCTCAACCTCGGGGCTACCCTGCTGGTCGTGCGCTCAACCGGCATCTATGGGGTGGCTTGGGCAACTGCTCTTGCCATGGCACTTGTTCACCTCGTCTTCTGGCCGCCCTATCTACGAAAGACCTTGAATATGCCCATCCTTCCATTCCTTTGGGAGGGATGGGGGAAAATCACGTTGTGTGCTCTGCCATTTGCTGCTGTCTGCGCTGTAGCAGACGCTACATGGCATCCGCATAACCTCGGAGTTTTCTTCCTGCAAGTTCTACTTACATTACCCGTTTACGCCCTTACTTTGCTCATCGTGTTCCGAGGTGAGGCAATGAATTTATTTCATAAATGGCGTGCATCTCGTCTTCAACAAACCCCGCTCCCTTTCTAGCCCGAATCTGTGTTTCGCCGCCCTTGTACCTGGTTCCGAATGCCTTTGGGTATAAGCGAGAGCAAGTAGAGCGGAACACAATCCTTGCTTCGTCGCATATCGTTGCGAAGCGACGCGATCAGGCTCTGTCGGGCGGGAAGAATGTCTCCCTCTTGGTAACGCGCGTAGCCCTGCCACCAGTACTGCAGACCAAGTTCCTGCCGGAGCGCCTGCAATGCAGACTTCCCTAAATTTGGTATCTTTCTGATACTTTCTAGCGCCAGGATAGTGAAATCGGTGGTCCGTTTCTTGTCCGCCGTGAGGTTATGCTCTCCTTCACGACGCGTTGTAAGAGCCAGCGGGACCAACGCCGCATGCCAACGGGTGAAAACGCGAGCAAAGAACTCGACATCTTCACTCAACGACAACTCTTCTTTGAAGCTACCTAGCTCGGTGACACACAGGCGCCGCAGTACGACGGTCGATGGCAGGAGGAAGCGTGATCGAAGATATCGTTCGAGGATTGCTCCCTCTCCGGCCAGCGGTTTGGTTGCTAGATACGACTCACGAACATGACCATCATGAGATTCAGTAACGAAATCCGAGTACACCAAACCTACCGCAGGGTTCTGAAACAGTTCCAGTTGTAAATGCAATTTACTCGGAATCCATGTATCGTCCGCATCCAGAAACGCGAGAAATTCTCCTTCAGCCACAGCAATTGCGGTGTTTCTGGCCGCCGCGACCCCGCGATTCTCAGTCCGTATTAAAGTGATTTGCTTCCCAAACTCCTGGAGCACTTTGAAAGTGCCGTCTGTTGATCCATCATCCACGACAATAATCTCGAGATCTTTGTACGTCTGCGCTAGAGCACTACTCACCGCCGAGGCAATCGAGCTCGCGGAATTATAAACTGGAATAATAACTGAGACCATCGCTTGTCCGAATTCCTAAGACGCTGATTGGGTTCTTGTCTCTTTTTCGTAGTAGCGTTCAATGCGGGCAAAATGCTTTCCGTGTATGAATCCGCCTAGATCCCACAAAGTCAACTCAGCAGCAAAGGCCTTTGCCGCATTGAGTTGACGGACACTGTATTTTACCCAGGCCACAAGGCCCTGTAGCGCTCGTCCAATACGGTACCGGGGTAAGCCAAACGTGTACGGGACTGGTTCGCGCAGATCGCGATCCAGCACGCCTTGGGAGACGCCGCGCCAATAGCACCACCGCCGATGATAGCTCCGTGTAAGACGCTCCACAGGGATGTAGTGATAGATGATCAGATCGGGAGCATGAAACCCGCGAACACCGGCCGCCAGCAAGCGTCGGTAGAATTCAGCATCCTCCTCAGACAGCAAGCCTTTGCCGCTGCGCCCCAACTTTCCGGAATAGGTGCCAACGCGATCAAAAACACCTCTCCTGATGACTGCATTCCCTCCCATCAGGTTTCCGCTAAAGGCTGCGTCCATTATGGCGCGTGGCTTGGGGTCAACCACCCCGATCACCGCGTGATAGCCGAGTGGTAGCCAGGATGGCGCTGGAGCTGCCCAGTTTGCGAGGTACGGGCCACCAATGAACTCCGTTGCGCCGTCCTGAAACTCGCGCTGGACCACCTCATACCAGGTCTCCGCCACCTCTTCATCGTCATCGATGAATGCCACAAGATCGCCTTTGCACGCCGCGATGCCCGCATTCCTTGCGTGAGACAACCCCTGCTTTCTTTCCCGAAAGTAAGAAGTGGGGATTTTGGCTGTCTGTCGCATCTCCTCCACAACGGCAGCTGTGTCGTCAGAGCTGTTGTTATCCACGATTAAGATTCCCACTTCGAGCCCCGGCGGCACCACCGCCTTCTGCAGGCTCGCAATGGTGCGACGCAATAGTTGGCTACGGTTGTAGGTGGGGACAACGACATCAAGTCTCATGGAAGTGCAATCTTAGGCCTGTCAGCCTCGATCCTCGCAGCTGCTGCAGCTTGTGCATGCTCGACAGAGCCAGACGGAGTTTCCGGTCTCACCCTATGTGACTTGCTCCATCGGACGAAGATGGTTGAAAGGGCTTTAGGCATTCGCCTGCCCTCGTCGTAAGCACCTCCGCGGCCGCGCCATCCATCCCACATTCCTGCCAGAATCGCGGTTTGCGCGAGCTGCTCTTCAGACTTCGCGTGCAGCTCGCGCACACTTACCTTGCAGGCCCACCAGATCGCCTTCAACCCTTTCACGCCTCGCTCATGCTTGCGCCAAAAACTTATTTCGTTCCGCGTCATGTAATACCACCAATGCGGTTTCACTCTGTGCGGTCCTGGGCCAGCCCATTTGTCGACGTGGTAGACCGCTGCATCCCACGCAACCACGTTGCGGAATCCCGCGTGCAAGCTACGCACCGAGAAGTCAATGTCTTCCCAGTAAGCAAACATCTCCGTTTCCAGGTACCCAATCGCCTCCACCAATCGCACACTCACCAACATCGCCGTGCCGAGCAGTACCACGTTCTCCGGTTGCGAAGAGATCCATTTCCTCAGCGTCTCCGGGTTGCGCGTCCTCTCGAAGTAGGGTATCTCACGACAGAACAGATGTCCGGTATTAAGAGTCTTCGCAGGCTCCTGTAGCGATCGAATCAGTGGGGAAACAAGACCCACCTTCTGGCCCGATTCTGCTGCCCGAACAAGCTTGGAAAGCGTTCCGATGTCGACCACCGTGTCAGCGTTGAGCAACCACACATACTCAAAGTGGCGCTCAAGAGCTATCTGGAACGCTCTGTTGCACCCTCCCGTATAGCCCATATTCGTCGACAGCTCAACAACTTCCACCTGTTCCGTTTCGAGAGCCCTCACGTGTCGAACTGAATCTTCTTCTGAGCCGTTATCGATCACCACGATCGAAAAGCGGGAGTAATCGGACTGCAGCACTGATCTCACCGCGGCGGCAGTCTCGGCGAACGAGTTCCAGTTCAAGATTGCGATCAGAACGTTTGCTGTCTCGCGACCAAGTCCGTCATCAGTCCGTTGAGTTGCGCTCGGCATACCCGCTCCTCCCACACCGACAGATTATAGAGTTTTGCTCTATCTGACCTGTAACCAGTTTGTGCCATGCCAAATCGCACAGGAGACCCAGCGCGTTGCGGTGAACGGGGTACTCTCTGTAGAGGTATGCTCATGAACTTCCGATACGTGCACCCAGGTCCTGGCAGACCAAGCTCCCTTATTCTGGGAATCTGCCTTCTAGCGCTCGCCTCCGTTGGGACCAGGATTGTCTGGGGCAGTACCTTAACGCCGACGGACGGAGCACAAGCTGCAACCGCGCGTACCTGGTTCGTTCGAAGTGATGGCGGTGACCGCAAACAGTGCACCGGAAAGGCCGATACCGCCTATAAAGGGCAGGGAACGAACCGGCCGTGCGCTTTTAAAGACCCTCAGTACCTCTTCACGAATGACGAGTACGGCAACAAGGGCTGGATTGTTGCCGGGGGAGACACCGTGATCCTTCGCGGGGGGCCCTTCCGAATGGGGTACCGGGGACCAAACGCCGGAGATCGATGGGGGCTCTGTCCTGGCGATCCGTTCGGGTGCTCCATGCCACCGGTTCCCTCGGGAACCGCCGCAAACCCTACTCGCATCTTGGGCGAACACTTCGCCGACTGCAGTGCAAAGACGCAACTCTTCGGCGGATATGGCCTCGGAGTCGTCCTGGATCTCGCATCGTCCAAGCACGTCGATGTCGAATGTCTGGAGTTGACGGACCACGGCCAATGTTCACGTGTAGGCGCGGGCGATCCGCAGATGGAGAAATGCAGTTCCTCCTACCCGCTTTCGGATTACGCCGGGACGGGGATCCTCACAAACCAACAGACCTCTGACCTTCTCCTGAAAAACCTTGATATTCATGGCTTTACCTCGCGAGGCATCCTCGGAGCCATCGGAGGTGAGGTCATCGTAAGTCACGTCCGTATCGCGTACAACGGCGGTGCCGGCTGGGACTTCGACGATGGCAAGGGAACCTCCAGCGCAACGAACGCCTTTGTGCACGCTTCCAACTTGCTCGTAGAGTGGAATGGGTGCAATGAAGAGTACCCAATCACGCATCCGCATCCGGCCAGGAACTGTTTCGATCAGGATCATGGCGGCTACGGAGACGGTGTCGGGACACCGGACACTGCCCTAAACTTCTCCTGCGATCACTGCATCTTTCGCTACAACACTCAGGATGGTCTCGATCTTCTTCATACCAGCGGCAGTGCAATCAGCATCACCAACTCGGAGTCCTATGGAAACATGGGGCAGCAATGGAAAATGGGCGCCATGCGTAGCGTTATCTTTCGTAACAATGTCACCATTCACAACTGCAGTCGCTTAGGCTCTCCAATGTCAGGCGCTCCTGAGGGCTACAACCGGGGACTCTCCCTTTTTTGCCGGGCCGCCGGGGATGGCATCGCGTTCGCCACCGTCAACGACGGGTCCTACGTGCTCCAGAACAACACCTACCTCGGCTACGGCACAACCAGCTACGACATCACTTGCAATGGATCCTGCTCCAAACCGAACATCATCTTTCAGAACAATCTTCACATCGGATACAAGAACCCAAAAGATGGTCGGTTTCCCGCGCTCTTTTACACATCGAACCTGCCGAAAAATCCGTTTCTCAGTCGCGACCATAACCTCTACTTTCGGATGCGGACCTGCCCTTCCGGCTCTCAGGAGCGATGCATTGATCCGCAACTCATCGGTGTACCGTCGTGGACGGACGAGAGCAGCCTGGATACCGTAGACCTTCACTTGTCCGCGCAGAGTTCCGCGCGCGGATCTGGGGTCAAAATCCCAGAGATCGGAACCGACATCACTGGAGCGGCCCGGCCTGACACGGCCGCGAGCGACATCGGCGCGTTCGCCTTTCACCCGTAAATTCTAACCAATTTGAACTATGTCCAAGCCTCTAGGATCCAACCTAAAGTAGAACGACAGGACGCACGGCGAACCTGTCACGTCTGCTGAGGACTTGGTCCGAACGAAAGATTCCTGATGAGTAAGTTCAAGAAAGATCTCGAGCGATACAAGGAAAAAGGAAACAGCCCGAAGGACATCTGGCTGAACCCAGCCGTTTGGGCCATCGCCTGTTACCGCCTCGGAAACTGGCTCAACGTCTCTCCCCCACCCCTCCTTGTTCGCTTTCCGCTGAAAATCGTCTCTCTGGCAGCGAACAAGTTTTGTGAAGTGTTCATGGAGATGTGCATCGACCCAAGCGCCTCCATCGGCGAAGGGCTGTTCATAGCCCATATCGGCGGCGTTCACATCAATCCTGAGGCTACGCTGGGCAGAAACTGTGACATCGCCCACAGAGTCACGATTGGTACATCCGCGATGGGAAGGAAGGGCGCGCCGACGCTCGGCGATAACGTCTACGTTGGAACTGGCGCGTCTATCGTTGGTAAAATTCGAATTGCCTCCGGAGCCAAGATTGCCGCAAACACGCTGGTGATGAATAACATTCCGGAGGGCGCTACCGTCATGGGTGTTCCTGGACGCGTCGTGATGCGAGCAACGTCTCCGACCCAGGCCCCAGGTACCCAGGCTGTCGTCGCGGAGGAAGGTACGCATGCTTGACGAGGCAACGCGCCAGAATCTCAGACAAATGCTTCAATCAGCCGCAGCCGCGGTGGATGCCCAGGCCTTTCGCGGGGCCATGCAGCAACTCCTTGCAAACGACAGTAGGCCAGCTGATGTGCAGTTCTCCGCCCGGCTTCTAACCAAGTTTGTCAGCGGCTCCACGTCTTCAGCCGACCTACGCCCGCTGCGTACCTTCATAATCCGCTCTGTGACGGTTGAGCCCCTTCTTCCATACCTGCAGACAGAGGCCTTTCTCTCCGGGTATCGCCTCGACCTCACCGTTGGCGGCTTCGGATCCTATGTCGATGATGTCCTAAACCCACAGGGAGCGCTCGCCGAAATTCGTCCTGATCTGCTCTTGATCGTCCTGCACCTCGACGATGTTGCAGGCCGGCTCGAAGATCTGTGCGCAGACGGCATCGGAGAAGCGGTCGAGGAAGAGATCTCGACTGCCGTTAAGCATCTCGCCCATCTTCTTAAAAGTGTTCGCGCCAACAGCAAAGCGCGCATCGTCCTGCAGGGCTTTGTGCTGCCTTACAGCTCATCGCTAGGCCAGGTCGGTGACGCAAACCTGCCAGAAAGTCTGCCCAAGGCTGTCGCTCGTTTGAACAGCCGACTCGCGTCGGTTTGCGCGTCAGTCTCCGACACCGTCTTCTTTGACGTAGATGCTGTCGCGGCACAGCAGGGGCGAAGGCAATGGTGTGATCTAAGGCTTTTCATGGCTTCACGGCTGCACGTAGCACCTGCGAATTTTCTTCCATACGCTCGCGCCCTCGTACGGTCCATCAACACGCTCTATCGGGCGCCCCGCAAAGTCCTCTGCACAGACCTGGACAACACACTCTGGGGTGGCGTTTTGGGTGAAGACGGCGTGCAGGGCATCATCACCGGAACTACCTTCCCCGGCACTCCGTACTACAGCTATCAGCGTTACCTCAAGCAGCTGACCGCGCGCGGCATTCTGCTGGTTGCCGTCTCCAAGAACAATGAAGCCGACGTCCGCGAAGCCTTTCAAGCTCGTGCAGCCGATATGGCTCTGAGACTCGACGACTTCATTGCTGTCAAGGCCAACTGGAATGACAAGACACAATCCCTTCGAGAACTGGCCGAGGAACTCTCTTTAGGACTGGATTCCTTTGTCTTCGTTGACGATAATCCCGTCGAGCTCGAAGCCGTTCGCCAGCATCTTCCTGAAGTTGCTCTCATTGCGGTTCCGGTTGACCAGCCTTGGAAGCTTCTGGATCTCCTTGCCGATCAGCCGTTCTTTGACGTGGCGCGGGTAACCTCTGACGATCGCAACCGGCTCATCGAGTACAAGGCGCAAGCGGAGCGCGCCACTCTCGAATCCTCTTTCGGCCAGCGAGATGAGTTCCTCGCCTCGCTTGGCATGGTCTGCACCTTCCAAAGCGCATCGGAAGCTCCGCTCGCGCGTGCAGTCCAGCTTCTGTCAAAGACAAACCAGTTCAACCTCACCACGCGTCGTCACTCCGCAAGCGAGATCGAAGCCTTTGCCGAAGACCCCACCGGCCAGAGCATCGTCGTTCGCGTTCGTGACCGCTTCGGGGATGCTGGGGTCGTAGGTCTGGCGCTCGCTCGCAATCACGGTTCAACCTGTGTCATCGATTCCCTGCTCCTTTCCTGCAGGGTCATCGGTCGCGGCGTCGAGACGGCCCTTCTTGCGCGTATCGCGGAGCGTGCCGCGCAACTCGGCGCCATCTGCCTTCAGGGTGAGTTCATCCCCAGCAAGAAGAATGCCCCGTGCGCCACGTTCTACATCGACCATGGCTTCACACCCGCGGCCGGCAACACGGATTCATCTGCCACGTCACTCTTCTACGAGCTCGATCTCACAACCAGCACGCCAGCCGTACCCGTATGGATCAAACTGGAAGGAACTCCCACCAATGAACTCGCAACCAGTACCGGATTCTCTTCGCAATCTCCTGGCTGACACCTTCGGCATCTCGCCGCACGAAGTCACTCCCGAGCTTTCATCAGAAACATTGGAGGTGTGGGACTCGTTCGCCCATCTTCAGGCAATCTTGGCGCTGGAAGGCGAATACGGCGTCCAATTCGATCCGCAACGAATTCCTGAGCTGACCTCCGTGGCCAAAATTCAGACGGCCCTCGCAAGCAAAGGAGTGACCCTGTGACGCAGGAGCGGGAAACAGCCATACCGGCACCAACCGGCGTTCCCTCTTCTATCCCAAATGCCGAGGTCGTCAAAGCGCTCAACTTCAAACTGCAGCATGTTGGGATGGCGGTTGCGGAGCTCGGGCCGGCTACTGATCTACTCACCTCTCTCTTTGGATACCAGCTCGTCTCGGGTCCTTTCGACGATCCTATTCAGAGAGTCTCCGTAAACTTCCTTTCCACACGGGCAACTGATCTCGCAGAGATCGAGCTGATAGCGCCTCTCACGGAGGATTCACCGATTCGAGCGATGCTCGCAAAAGGGGGAGGAGCGGCGTACCACCTCTGTTTCGAAACATCCGATCTCGATCAGGCATTGCGACACGCAACGCAGCTCCAGTGCATCATCGTCAGCCCTCCCGCACCTGCCGTGGCATTTGGCGGCCGTCGCATCGCTTGGATCTATACCAAATCACGTCAGCTCTTCGAGCTCGTCGAAGCTCCGCGATAAGCCATCCGATCCGAGGCTAGGTCGGTAGAAGGTGTTTGCAGGTCTGCCCGGCCTGGAGTGGCGGGTGGTGCGAACCTGTGACCGAGCCGGATCAGTGGCTTTTCAATGAAAAAGTAACTCGCAATCGCAAGGGAGAGCGCTCCAGCAAGATTCCATGGCCAGCTCTGCACGAAGTGCAGAACCGACGTTTCTGTGCGGCGAATAAAAAATAACTGCTGCCAAAGGTACAGGCTGTAGGAAACACGACCCAGGAACGTGAAAAGTCTCGTCTCGAGAAGTCTTCCAAGCCACTCCTCCGGATGCAACATCGTGCTTGTAATGATGAGCGGGAAGCCGACACAGGTGATCTGGTGCGTTAGGTGGCCACCGGCGAAGCGCTCCGAAAGTAGAATGGCACCGACTACGGCAAAAATCAGCACACCACGTCCAGAGACCCTCAGCATCAACGCACGAACTGCTGGATAGGTAAGCAGGACCGCCAACAACGCAGGAACCAGGAGATCCTGCAACGCAAGATCAGTACGTTTGTACGAAAAGGTGTTCTCCGTGAAACCCCATCGATGGGCCATCGGCGGCCAGATCATCGAGACGCAGGCAAGTGTCACCAGAACGGGAATTAACCTCCTTCGGGCAAGGATTAACAAAGCGGGAAGCAGTAAATAGAAATGCTCCTCTACCGCCAGTGACCAGAAATGAACGGTGTACCGATCATCCGGTGTGGTCGTTCCACCTAAAGCATCGAAGAAATTCCGGAAAGAGAACAACGACGCCATCGTTGCCCCGAGACCGACATGAAGAACGCCCGCCATCGCAAGTAGCACAACAGCAGCCAGCATGGCAATTGCTGCCGGTTGTATTCGAAACAAGCGCCGGACGTAAAAGCCCCGTAGGGAGATCGTTCCATGAAGCCGCTGCTCCTCCAGCAGTCGCGAACAGATCAAAATACCGCTAATCGCGAAGAAAAGCTGCACACCACGGTCGCCATAGCTTTGCAAGCCACCAAGATTCAGCTTGCCTATATGGAGCGGGCGCGCGTGGAAAGCGATAACCGCAAAGACAGCAATGGTTCGCCAACCGTCGAGAGTTGGAATATAACCCGATCGCCTGACCTGAGCACTTCGGGTACTACCCGCGCGTTCGTCCGTCGTCATCGAGGAGGCCGGCGTCAATTAGACCCTCGGTACGATCGAACGAAGCGTTCTCGCAAGGTGAAGACCCACCGCAACGGAGCGGGCGCATACTTCGCCAACGCGATCACGCCACGCAGCTTCGAACTTTTGTAGAACTCATTCGCTTGCTCAAAATGGGTAATTGCCCCCGAAGCATCCTGCGCCCGAAGAGCCAGCTTTCCGCAAATCGCGGCAAGTTCCGCACTCTTCCGTTGCGTCGCCTCGTCTAAGAGACTCCCTTCCACTGAGTCTTTCGGCCACAGCGAGCTCGCCTTCCGTAGTACCTTCAGATTCGATTCAGCCATCCATGTTGGATCAGCGGAAAGACTCGCGCGATGCTTCCGGTACTGAACAAGCACCTTCCTGTGATAACCGATTTTGTATCCGGCTGCCACCATTCGTAGCCAGCAGTCGAAGTCTTCACTGGACCGCAGCGCCTCGTCGAAGCCAACCTGCTGCAGAACACGCGCCCTTGCCATAACAGAGACAAAGACGTGGCATCGTCGCGAGATGAGGGCGCTGGCATCGACCTCACCCACCGACGGGCACACGGTCATATACTCCTGCCCCGCGTAAATCGACTCACCAAAAAATAAGGCGTTGCAGTAAACCACGTCGTACTCAGGGTGTTCCCGTAGAAAGCTACTTTGCTGTTCAATGTAGTCGGGCCTCCACAAGTCATCGCCATCAAGAAGTGCGATAAAGTCACCAATGGCCGCTCGAATGCCGGTGTTTCTTGCACCCGATAAGCCTCGGTTCTCCTGGAGGAGGTAGTGAATTCGATCCCCGTACGGCTTCAGTACAGCCTCGAGTTCCGGCGTATCCGGTGAACCGTCGTTCACGACAATCACTTCATACGGCTGCACTGTCTGCAGGAAGAGGGACTTCAGGGTCTCATTCAGGAACCGCGCCACGTTATAGGCCGGAATGATGACGCTCACTCGCTCGCCGGCCCCCTTCCCTTCTCGCGCTAAACTCATGGCGTTGGTACCTCCCCCTTTAGGGTATTCTCGAATCGTTATCGTCCTCTACTATGAAGGAGCGTCTCTCGATCAACGATACCCTCTTGGTGGAATGCAATCGTGTCGCCTGCTCAGATCTCCTCATCTTCGCCTTCGCCTCAGAGACTTTACCTCATCTACCACGAGCTGCGAACCACTCCCACAAACTATGCCTACGTAACATCCTCGGCAGACTTTGAGCAGCACGCGAGTCTCTTCGAATCGAGGCTGTCTCCGGGCTGTTATCTCCCGGAAATCACCTTTGATGATGGCCACATCTCCAATATCGTCGAAGCACTTCCAATCCTTCTCCATCACAAACTCTGTGCCCACTTCTTCATAACGGCAGGCTGGACAGGGAAGAAAGCCGCTTTTATGACCAGGGAGCACCTTCGTGAACTTCACGCCGCGGGTCAGCGCGTCGGAGCACATGGCTTCAGCCATACGCTTCTCACACATTGTTCGGCCGGGGAACTCGATAAGGAGCTTCGCGTCGCCCGCCTCATGCTCGAAGAAACCCTCTCCGCACCAGTCACTACCGTGTCTCTTCCAGGCGGACGCTTCAATCAACGCGTGCTGAACGCGTGTTGGGAGTCCGGCTATACGCAGGTTTTTACGTCGCAGCCCAAACCAGAACCTCAGCCTACCGCTCCTTACCTTGGCCGGCTCAACATGCAAAGGGGCTCGTCCGCTGACTGGATAGCCAAGCTGCTCAATCCCTCGACTGACACCTTGCTCCGGCTCCGCCGTATTGACCGACTGAAGCAGGGAACTAGAAACCTGCTCGGCGACAACATCTACCGGCAACTCTGGTCCCTTATAAACAGAGAGGAACCACCTCTCGACATGGAAGGAGACGCCACTCCGTGAAAGTCCTTCACATCATCAGCAGTGGTGGAATGTACGGTGCCGAAGCTGTGATCCTCCATCTCTCCCAGGCTCTGCAGAAGATGGGTGACGAAAGTGAAATCGGCATATTTCATAACTCCAGCAATCCAAATCATGGTCTGGTAGCCGCTGCAGCCATCCACTCCGTTCCCACTCACGTCATCAGCTGCTCTGGCCAGATCGATATCTCAGTACCCGGGCAGATTCGTACCTTGGTCACTTCCAGCAAAGCCGACATCGTGCACGCGCACGGGTACAAAGCAGATCTCTACACCTGGTCAGCTTTGCGCCGCGGTTCGGTACCTTTCCTTTCCACATGTCATACATGGTATGACAACAATAGCCTGTTGCGGCTGTATGGTGTTCTGGATCGCCGCGTCCTGCGCTCGTTTGCTGCTGTTGTTGCTGTATCGCGCGAAGTCCAGACTCAGCTTTTGCGCGCAGGTGTTCCCGCCGCCCGGATCTCTTTCATCAGAAATGGTATTGATGTTGAACCATTTCGCCGTGCCCCGAAGCAAGCAGCGGAAGCCCTGCCCGGGAACCCGGAGCTCCGAATCGGACTCATTGGGCGCTTGGCACCGGAGAAAGGTATCGATCTATTCATCCGAGCGGCGGCTCGGGTCCTCGATCATCTTCCTCAAGCAACGTTTGAGATCTTCGGAGAAGGACCTGACCGCGTCCCGCTTGATAGCTTAATTCAAGCACTAGGTGTAAGCAATCGCGTCCGTTTAGCCGGCCGCAGCAACAACATGCCACACATCTACCAATCCCTCGACCTCCTGGTCTCAGCGTCTCGGCAAGAAGGTCTACCGATTTCACTTCTGGAAGGCATGGCGAGTGGTTGCGCTATTCTCGCAACCTCTGTCGGAGAAGTTCCATCAATCATTCTCCACGGAGAAACTGGGATCCTGGTACCGCCAGAAAACATAACCGAACTTGCTGCCGCAATGGAAGCCCTGCTCCGTGACCCCTCATGGCGAGAGCAACTTTCCTCTAAAGCAACGGCGTTGGTGGCGTCCAGCTACTCGGCAGAACAGATGGCATTGGAGTACCGTCAACTATACGAAATTGTTGTAGCCGCTGCATGAGAGAACGGGACATACCTCAACCGGGCAGCATTTTCATGATGGATCTTCTCGCCACGGTTCCTTACTACACGGCGTATCTCTCTCGTGCTCTGCTGCAGGCTGGCGCCAACATCACAGTTGGATCCATAACTTACTATTTGGACCCTGCTTGTTTTGCGTCGCGCGGCCTTCATAACAAGCCCGGGCTGGTGGATCTCGTTGGTAGATTTCAGCTGCCTCGCGTCCATCGTCGGATACTTAAACTCTTCGAAGTCGTACTCAATCTCTCCGCGTTAACGTTACGTTTTCTGCGTGTACCGCCTGACATCGTCCATGTACAGTACATGCCAATGCTCCGTTCAGCGCTGCCTTTAGACTTATGGTTCCTAAAGATCTGTCGCGCGCGCGGCTCCACAATTGTCTTGACAGTGCACGACCTTCTTCCACACGACAGCGGCGATCGGTATCGTCCAGTTTTCCAGAACCTTTACCATTTCGCGGATACAATCATCTGCCACTCGGTCTCGATAAAGCAGCGCCTTGTTGCTGAGTTCGAAATCCATGAAGACAAAATATCGGTAATTCCTCATGGACCGTTTTTTTTTGATCTCCCCTCACGTAATTCTGATTCCTTCTTAAAACAACTTCATCTGCCGACTAATGCAACCTTGGTTCTCTGGCAGGGTCTCGTCTTCCCCTATAAGGGGTTAGATCTCCTGCTGGATGCCTGGCAGCTGGTTGAGCGTGAAAATGAGCAAGCGTATCTGATAGTCGCCGGGACGGGTGACCGGCTTTTGCTTGCTTCTTTACAAGAGCAGGCAAAACGCCTCGGACTTACACGTATCCGATTGCATCAGGAATTCATCACGACGGGTGATCTGACTGCCCTCTACCGCGCTGCTGATGTGGTCGTTTATCCCTATCGAGCCATCACGACAAGCGGGGCACTTGCAACCGGCTTGGCTTTCGGAAAAGCTATCCTTGCCACTGACTTGCCGGTCTTCAGAGAAATCTTGACAAATGAAGAGAATGCACTGCTCGTAAGACCAGAGAAAGATCTTCTCAGTAGGGGCCTCCTAATACTACTTTCTGACCCAGAACTGCGAAAAAGTTTCTCTGCCCGAATTGCCGGCATGCACTTTGGTGAATCTTCGTGGCACGATATAGCTTTGAAGACTATCTCCGCTTACAATAAATTCATCACTCCACTACGAAAGTAGATCTTGAGCTCTCGCCGAGAGCGTCCTCCTGCCTTGCAACAACTTCAATACCAGAACCCCGCGTTCTTTTGCGGCAGAGACGACTGTGATCCACACTCCAAAGTCATTCCTCAGAAGTCGTAGAAATTTCTGTGTCTAGCGTCATCCTTTTGACGGGCTGGGTAGCAGCCTTCTCCCAGAAGTGGGAGAGCTAAGCAATTCAGTGGGAGAGTCAAGAAATTCAAGCACTGTCACTCTAATTTGTAGCGACGTTGCTCCCGTTCTGCTTACTCGCTTTATTACGTTAGTTGCTGAGAAATTAGTCGCCTGGAGGCGAAGTATTCATGAGAACGACCCTTGCTGCAATCCTCCTGCTTGTCGCGCCGGTTGCCTACGCGAAGACCGTGACTAACATCGCTGTCTCTCCTCAGGGCGCTGTGCTGCAGAGCGGCTCATCATTGCAGTTCTCCGGAACCTGCACATACTCCGATGGCACGAGTGATAATTGCTCCGCATCTGGAGGTATTAACTGGACCACCTCCAGTCCTTCCACTTCAACAGTCTCGCAATCCGGAAGCTTCAAGGCCGTGACCGACCCCGGTGCTGGCGACTCAACAACAGCTTTCGCTATCGCCACGGTAGGACAGGTTCACGATCGTGCCGCGATCTTTATGCAACACGTCGGAGATACTTGGTATCAGTACACAACACCGGACGTACGGAGTTACAAGGATTTCAGCGGAAATCAACTGCCGACCAACATGGTGGTCGGATCCACGGTCGCGATCGGCGCAGGATTCGTGATCAACACCGCTGACGGCGGCAGCACCGGTAATCCAATCCAAAACACCTGCTCGTGGACAACATCTGCTCCGAACGTCGCAACAGTCGACCGTGACGGCCATGTCACTGCCATCTCGCCAGGGGCCGTGACTATCACGTGTGGCCGCTCCGGAAATGGGGTCTTCGGATCCAGCTCGCAAGCAGGATGGGTTGCTCCCGGAAATGTAATCACGTTGAACGTTGTTAGCGGATCCACAAGCAACCTCACCTGGTACGTCCGCCCGGATGGTGGAACACCGTTTGTAAGCTCCAGCACAACGCCACAGGGGCAGTGCGACGGCAAGCATGATGCTGCTTATCCAGGCACTGGCGTCAATCAACCTTGCGCCGTTGGCAACCTTCGCTATCTTTGGTCCGATGAAGCAACGTACATGAAAACACAATGGATGATCTCCGGTGGAGACACCGTCATTGTGCGACAAAAAAGCGGTGGGTACACCACCGGTGTTGATTCAGTGTCACAACCAATCACCTGCCACGGCGACTCCGGTAATTGCTTCATGCCTTCCATACCATCCGGAACGCCCGCCCGGCACACGCGCGTTCTCGGTGAGAACTACGCCAGCTGCCGTTCAGATTCGGCAAAGACTTTGCTGTCAATGACCGGTGGCGCTGGCGCAGCCATCAACCTGCGTGACTCCCAATTTGTGGATGTAGCCTGCTTCGAGATCTCAGACAAAGAGCAGTGCGCTTCGAATGGAAACTACGCCCATCACTGCACAGCGGCAAATCCCAACAGTGGATACAATGGTGTCCTCACCAGTGCTCTCAGTGCGTCAGTCAATCTGACCGACTTCTTTATCCACGGTCTTCCTCATGACGGACTCTCCGGTGCAGTCGGGACCGCCGTGATCGCTGACCATATCCATCTCCGGGCAATGCCCAACGGTGGTATTAACATGGATGATTCACCTTGGAATACGGGTAATATTTCAGTAGCTGGAGGCTTTGCACTAACAAACTCCTTAACAGAATTCACGGGCTGCGTGGAAGAATATCCAGTTGTACACAACTACCCCTACATTGAATGCCGAGATCAAAGTACAGGTTCTTACGGGGATGGCATTGGCACTGCAAGCACCACAGGCGACTGGGTCTTCGACCACGATGTGTGGCGCTACAACTTCCAGGATGGTTTAGATCTCCTCCATTCAGGTATGCACTCCCTTACCGTTACTAACTCCCAGAGCTACGGTAATGACGGGCAACAGTACAAAATTGGATCGGGCCAGAACGTAATTTTCGCCAACAACATCGCGCTTCACAATTGCGACCGCATTCTTTCTTTGATCGGCGATGAGCCAGCCTCTGCGATCGTCCCGGGTGTTTCCGCTTGCAGAGCGGGAGGGGATGGCATCCTGATCAACATCTCCGCATCCGGCACCGACGTGTTCCGAAACAATACTTTTATTGGGTACGGTGCGACGTCTTATGATGAAGCGTGTGAATACGGCTATGACTCATGTACCGGAGCGAACACGGTCTACCAGAACAACATCAACATAGGACTCTCTAACCCAAGCTACAACTCCGGTCAAAAGCCGGGTCTGTTCTATGCAGAGAACTACTCCTTGGTCCCCCCGAATCAGGGATGGGCCGTGCGAGATCATAATCTCTACTTCAACTTCCGGGACAGCGCTGGCGGGTGCCCGTCGCCTCTGCAGGCTGGAGAACTCTGCACCGACGCTCGATTCCTCAGTGAAGCGTCGCTTACGGTCACCTCAGAGCTGAGTCTTGATAACTTCAACTTCAGCCTATCGAGTAGCAGCCCGGCAAAAGGCACCGGTACGCAGCTCCCGTTACTCAGCCTTCAAGCTGCTGGCATTACCTTGTCCAATATCTTCGGCATCGATCCGATGGGAGCCGTCCGCAGCGCACCCCCTTCGATGGGCGCCTTGGAGTTTGGCTCAAACAGCACAACGCCGACTACACCCACAACGCCCACCACCCCCACAACGCCCACCACTCCTACGACGCCAACTAAAAAGAGCACTACACTCGCGCTTTCTGCCTCTCCAATCTCAGCCGTAGTCGGCCAGGCAGTAACGCTCACCGCCTCTGCGGCTCCTGTGTCCAGTGTTACTCCTTCGGGCAGCATCTCTTTCACCATCAACGGCGCGTCGCTCTCGGCGTCCCTGGACGCAAGCGGAAGCGCTTCCGTCACGGTCAGTTCCCTTCCGGCAAATACCTATTCCATCTCAGCTGCGTACGCGGGCGATACTAACTATCTCGCTGCAACCTCCAACGCCGCCTCGGTCACAATCACGCCGGCTCCCGTCGTGAAAGCTATTTCCATAGCCATTGGACAGCCCGGCTTTGGCTTCAACATCATTCCCGGCTCCGTCCGTCGCATCTTTGCCACTGTTACAAATGGCGTCACCAACCAGCTGACCTGGACCGTCAAATCAGGCGGCGCAACTCTCTCCGCAAGCTCTGGGTCTTGGATCGACGTTACAGCTCCTTCGATTGGCAGTTCCTGCACAGTCTCAGGGACCTCCGCAACGCCAGCCATCATCTCCAATTCGACCTTCACGATCGAAGCCACCTCCACTGAGGACAGCAGTAGGAAAGCAGATCTCACTCTTAACGTCTGCAAGCCGTCAGTTCAGACTTCCATTGTGCCTGCCTATCGCACGCTTTACTCGAATCAGGCCGCTGATCTCCAGAGCCTCATCGTCGGTAGCACTAACAGCAGCGTCACGTGGACGATCAGTTCAACCCCCTCTGCCGGCGATGCCAAACTTGTCGACACCACCGTGCGCGACACAGTGTTCAGCGCTTCCGCCCCGGGCCGGTATATTGTCACCGCGACCAGCACAGCCGATCACACCAAAGTAGCCAATGCCGTCATGTACGTGACCGGACATGCCATGCCATACCGCGTCACGCGCAATCGCACCGAACCAATCGACTGCTCAGTTGATCCTGCCCTGCTCGGGCAGACCTACGAGGTCGGACCATCGCAACCCTACAAGCGTTTGCAGGAGGTCCCGCTGACTTCCATGCCTAGCGGCTCAACCATTCGCCTGCACAATGAGGATGCCTCGGGAACGTCCCCGACAGTCTTCAACGAGTACGTGCAACTGAAACATACAACGATCCCTGACCAGCCAATCCGGCTCTGCGGTGTTCCGGATCAGTATGGAAGTCTGCCCATTATTGACGGAACCAATGCCTCTGGGCGCGCGGACACCTCGTTGAAGGTGGCAGGCACAGGCCTGATCACGATTGGAGGAACGCAGGTCGCTTCGTCTTGGCCGGCCTTCTCTGGAGCGCAGAACATCAGTGTCGAAGGGGTTCACCTGAGGAATGCGCGTCCGGACCTCAGCCTCGTCCTGCCTAACGGAGGTAACGCCGCATGGTCTAGTTCAGCAGCGTGCTTGCTGATCGAGGAAGGTCACGATATTAATGTGACCGGGGTCGAACTTGAGAACTGCGCGACGGGGGGAGCAAGCCTCTGGAACGCAGCCTCTTGGAATAATTCCAGCCTGAACCACCTTTGGGAAGGAAACTACGTCCACGCCAACGCGGCGCCCGGCGTCGTCACCAACCATCAACTCTATTTGCAGGCGTGGGGGCAGGTCGTGCAGTTTAACCGCATCGACGCCATCGCAGCCGGAAGCGCAGGAGCCAACCTCAAATCCCGCGGCATTCAGGATGTGATCCGCTACAACTACTTCGGCGATGGTGCCTCGCGAGAGCTTGACCTGGTCGACGTGCAAGGCGCCGCTCCCTTTATGTCCTTCGCCAGCTATTTCCGCCAGAATCCCGGTAGCTACTCTATGGATCAGCTCGCCGCTTGGCAGGAGGCCTGGAACGAGCATTTCGTTTACGGCAACCTCTATCAGAACAGCGCCTCCGCAACCCCGATTCACTTCGCCTACGACGTAGACGGTGGGGAGCCGGCGAGAAAGGGCGATCTGTTCTGGTACAACAACACGTTCTACCAGCCCCAGTGCACCCTTTGCGCTGGTCAGCCTTTGACTCTGTTTGATCAGAGTGGCCCCAATGGAACCTATCTCCCGCAAACAGAGTTCCCCACGGTCCAGGCTTTCAATAACATCACCTGGACCAATCCTGCGGCGTTCGGCTTCGAGTGGAACAACTTCAGCGGGTTCATCGGCGCTGGTGGCAACAACATCCTGGCCGCAAACTGGGGTACTGATACGCTCCAGGGAGGTACAGGGGACGGTTGGAATAGCGTCTCCAACTCCGCTGCTTACCAGAACGCCTCCAATCTGCCGCTTCACGTCACGGGCTTTACCAGCAGCAGCATCAAGGCCGTTCCTTCCATTCCGTTCGATCGTGTGTCTTGGATCCTCGGAGCGGCTGAGACCGGTTCTGCTACCGTGCCAGCTGACGTATGCGAGATGCCAACCCGCTTCGCCTACCTTCCAACCCTTGGCTATGCCGTCGCTCGTGTCTCCTCGCCCAACGCAGGCGCCACAGACACCGCTGCGCAAACCGCAGCAATTCTAAATCAAGGGATAGGCGCACTTCACGCGAACTCGACCTGCCGCTAGAGTCACATCAAGGTTGTCCTGAGAGCCCACGTCTACCGGGCTCTCAGGCATTTAGCTGCTATGAGATTCGGCTGCGTGTGAGTACCGTTCCGCGCGGAACCTCCGGCTCCTTACGAACCAGTTGCGGAATGCGCAACGGTCGTGATGGCACCTCCGGCATCCCCACCTCGCTCAACTTGTACAGCAGGGACCGATAGCTGATCTGCAGCCATTTCGCTGTCTTCTGCCGATTCCAGCTGTTCGCCTGCAGCACTTTCAGAATGATCTGCCGCTCCAGATCCTGCGTCGCCTTCTTGGTGATGCGTTTCAGGCTCACGGGCTCGCTCAAGTCGATCTCCGTTGTGATCCCTCCGCGCTGTTCGTCCGGCATCAACTCAGCTACCAAGGCCTCTTCCGAACCGATCAAGACGTAGCTTCGAATCAGGTTCTCTAACTGACGAATATTTCCTGGCCAGTGATAGCTCTGCATCAGCCGCATCGCGCTCTTTGAAAGCAACTCCGGCGTGTGGTGAAAAATTCGCGCATAATGCTCAATGAAGTAGTCGATCAGGATGGGAAGATCCTGAATCCGCTGGCGCAAGGGGGGCAGGTTCACCGTCACCGCATTGATCCGAAACAGAAAGTCCAGCCGGAACGTGCCTTCTTCCACCTGTGTTCGAAGGTCTGTATTCGCCGCAGACACCAGACGTGTTGCGATCGATCGCGAATCGTGCCCGCCGACCCTGGTGAATGTTCCGTCTTGGAGCACTTGGAGCAGCTTCGATTGCACTCCAAGATCGAGAGCGCCGACCTCGTCAAGAAATAGGGTTCCCTGGTGTGCCTGCTCTACCCGGCCAAGCTTGGTCGTCATGGCACCTGTAAAAGCGCCCTTTTCATAACCGAACAACTCCGTTTCCAGCAGCGAGTGGGGAATGGCTGGACAGCTGACTTTGACTAACGCCCCCTTCGCCCGCAAGGAGAGAGCGTGCAGCAGCCGCACACAGATCTCCTTACCGGTTCCACTTTCACCCTGCAAAAGCACCGGCACATCGGTCTCGGCCACCCTCTCCAGCTTGGTTCGGACTGCCTGCATCGTCGCAGTCTTGCCAAAAATGATGTCGAGGGGCGGAAGGTTCAAAGTCGTGTTGTTCTTATCGATGGCCAAGGTCATATCCTGAAAGAGAGATCAACGCTGCAGTTGGATTGCAATATCCTTCACATTGCACGTCGAGCACCAATCAGACCTCCGCTCGTCTGCTTGCCTTCGGGCCCGAGTTCTTGTTCCCAGGACGTGACCCCAATGGGAGGCCACATCACGTTTATCACAACAAATACCAGCTTTCACCCTCCAAGCCGGTCATCCAGATCTGCACTGCCTTGCAGATGAGACAGGGAAACCGATCCAGGGGTTTTCTGCGAGTGTGCAAAAAAATGCTGCCATGCGTCTAAAGTGGCAAATGTTTTTCCTACTTTCGGACAAACCACCCAACATTTTTCTGGCATTCACCGTCTGGCCTACTAGAATCATTCTCAGTTCAGGTCACCGGAGCGGTGACATGCATCGTCCGTCGCGCAGGTACACCTGAGGCCAACGTCCTGATCGCGAGACCCAAGGTTCTTAACGAGGCCAGCGGAGACCATCCCGACTCCTCCACAGAGGTATTTGCATGTCCGCATCGTTGTCTTCCTTTCCCATCTCTGCTTCACGGGCGCCGAAGACCAAGTCTCAGATACTGCTCCTCGAGCCGGACCTTGCGGTCCTGAACTATCTACGCGCCTCGCTCGAACGCAACTACACCCTCAGTACCTACTGTGAGGAAAAAGCCTTTTTGGATCGCGTTGAGGGGGGGAGCGAGCCGGACCTCGTCCTGATTGCTCCCCACCCCACCCAGGATCCGCTGCCCCTGCTCTCGCACATCCGTTCCACCCGGCCCAACCTTCCCGTCATTGTCCTCTCCTGTTCCGGGGAGATCCGGGAGCTTGAGCGGGTCGTCCGCAGTGGTGTTCGCGCCATTGTCATGAAACCCTTCATCGCGACAGACATCGAGGCGGCGATCGAAGAGCATCTCGCTCTTGCCGACCGCAAGCCGGCCACCGACGCTCCTAAGGAGATACAGCTCACCGAGAACAACTCCTTCGTCCGCTCGTCCAAGCGCATGCGTGAACTCGAAGCCCAGGCTGCCCTTGTCGCCCGTGCCGATATTCCTGTGCTCATCCTCGGCGAGAGCGGCACGGGCAAAGAAGTGCTGGCGCTCTATACCCACAAGATGTCAGTTCGAAGCCAACACATTTTTCTTAAGGTCAACTGCGCAGCCGTTCCCGCCGATCTCCTCGAAAGTGAGCTTTTTGGTTATGAGCAGGGCGCCTTCACCGGCGCCGTCAAGACCAAGCCTGGCAAGTTCGAAATCTGCTCCGGCGGAACCATCTTCCTCGACGAAATTGGCGAGATGCCCGCCATCCTGCAAGCCAAGCTCCTGCAGGTCCTCCAGGATGGAACCTTTATGCGCCTCGGCAGCCGAGCCCCCATGAAGGTCGACGTCCGGGTCATCGCCGCCACCAACATCAATATGAAGGAGGCCATGGCGAACAAAACCTTTCGCGAGGACCTCTACTATCGCCTGAACGGCTTCACACTTTCCATCCCGGCCCTTCGGCAACGGAAAGAAGAGATCCCCATTCTCTCGGAGTACTTCATGCGTCGGGCTGCAAAACGCTACAGCCGCGAGCCACTCCTCTTCTCCAACACCCTTACCGCCGCACTCAGTGATTACAGCTGGCCAGGCAACATTCGCGAGCTGGAGAACGTCATTAATCGCTATCTTGTTCTCGGCGATGAAAGAGCGATCCTTGACGAGCTTGCCTTGCATGACTCCGGTGAGCGCGAACCTTCCCCTGGTCCAGAGTCCGCCAGTGGCGTCGGTGGTCTGAAGCAGATGGTCCGTAGCCTCAAAGGCGAGGCTGAAGCAACAGCAATTCAACAGGTGCTGGAGGAAGTGGGATGGAATCGGAAGGCAGCAGCAAACGACTTGCAGATCAGCTACAAGGCGTTGCTGTACAAAATCAAGCAGTACGACCTGTCCCCCCCAGGACACAGTCAGGGTCCGGCCTGAACGCCATCACCTCCACCCGCTATAAGGTTGTCATCCGCTTCGTCGACCACGCCGTTCGCGGCTATGCCAGTTCCAATGAACTCGGCACGGTCGAGCAGTTGCTGGCGAATGATCCTCTTCATTCACTCGACAGCATTCGCCTCACCATGATCGATACCGGAGAGGTTCGGAACGTCCCTATCTCCGACGCAAAAGCCGTCTTCTTCGTCAATACCTTCGATGGCGATACGCATCACAAAGCCCTTCACTTCCACCAGCACGCGCCTATTCAACCCGGCCTCTGGGTTCGCGTTCGCTTTCAGGATGAAGAAGAGATCGAGGGCTTCGTCAGCAACACGCGAGATCACGTTCTCGGTCCGGGCTTCTTCATGATGCCCACCGACCCCGATGGCAACAATAGCCTGATCTATGTCATGAAGAGCCGTCTCAAGGACTTTAACGTCCTCGGCATCCGCAATGCCATCCGCATCCCCGTCCTTTAAAAGCATTCCCGTCTTTCAGAAATGGACGCGGGCGTTTGATCGTAGTTCCGGCAGATCTCACCCGTTGCCTTACCTTCCTCAGTGCTCACCGACAGACAGGGTCTTTGCAAGACGCGTCAGACGCAGAGAAGCCCAGCCAAAGCCGGGCTTCATCGCAAATCTGCGACAATCCTCAGCCCTTGGCCGCTGACTCAATCTCATTCCACTCGGCGTCACTCAGCGTCACAGTGACCGCCGCCACGTTCTCCTCCAGGTGTTCCACGCTCGACGTCCCCGGAATCGGCAGCATCACCTTTGACCGGTGCAGCAGCCATGCCAGCGAAAGTTGGCTGACCGTGGCATCATGCTGCTTCGCGGCCGTATCCAGCGGACCACCCGGTTGGGCCAGTTTGCCCGCCGCTACCGGAAACCACGGAATAAACGCGATCCCATTCTTCTCGCAATAGTCCACTACATCCTCGTGCCGCCGATCGCTCAGGTTGTATTGGTTCTGCACGCTGACGATCTCAATGACCTTTCGCGCCTGCTCAATCTCCTCCGGTTTCACCTCGCTTAGACCCACATGCCGGATCTTCCCCGCTTTTTGCAGCTCCGCAATCTTTCCCAGCGACTCCTCTACCGGCACCCTCGGATCAATCCGGTGCAGCTGCCACAGGTCAATGCGATCGGTCTTCAAAAACCGAAGACTCATCTCCACCTGCTGTTCCAGGTACTCTGGGCGCCCAACTGGCAGCCACTGGTTCGGCCCCTGCCGTGTCAATCCGCCCTTCGTCGCAATCACCACGCCTTTTGCGTATGGCGATAGGGCCTCCCCAATCAGATGTTCGCTCACATCCGGCCCATACGCATCCGCCGTATCAATGAAGTTCACCCCAAGCTCGACTGCCCGCCGGAGCACCTGTTTCGCTCGCTCCGCATCCTTCGGCGGCCCCCAGATGCCCTCACCGGTCAGCCGCATAGCTCCAAAACCAAGCCGATTTACCTCCAGATCGCCTCCAAGTTTGAAGGTCCCGCCCGCCGCCGCATTTAGCTTCTGCCCGCTTGCCAAAGTTGTCATACCGCATACGATGACGCCCGGTCTCGATGGGTGCGCGCATCGTCATACACCTTCGAGCCTCCTCAAAGCCGATGTGACGGCATCGAAGCCCGCCGAGCCACGTTCCCCCCACTATCCAGGCACAGCCGTCTCTATCGTCAGCCGTTCTCCTTCAGTCAACACCCGCACACGATCCGCAACCCCCATCCGTTGCGCCTCCGCCATCAGCCGCACCGGCGGCTCCTCCATTGGCTCTCGCCCCAGCCGAAACGTTCCGAAGTGCATCGGCACCATCACGTCGGCGCCCAGATCCCGAAACGCCCGCAGCGCCTCCTCCGGACTGGTATGCACTGCCCGATAGCTATCCGGGAAGTACGCGCCAATCGGCAGCAACGCAATCTCCGGCGCCAGCCGCCGGCCAATCTCCCGAAATCCTCCGAAGTACGCCGTATCCCCTGAGTGGTACACCCTCACCCCCGCCCCTTCGAGCACATATCCACCGAACCCCCGATGAACATCCTTGAACAAGCGAGCTCCCCAGTGTTGAGCCGGCGTCATCGTCACTCGCAGCCCCGCCACCTGCGCCTCCCCCCACCACTCCATCGTATGCACCCGCGAGAACCCCAGCTTCGCCACCAGGTCCTCCACCCCTTTCGGCACCACCACCTCAGGTGTCCTTCCAGAGAGCCGCCTGGTCCGCCGAATCACCCGCCGCAACGATCCGACGTTCAGGTGATCCATATGGGCATGCGTGAGCAGCACCACGTCAATCGCCGGCAGGCTCCGCCAGTCCAACCCCGGCAGTCGCTGCCGCCGCAGCACCACCAGGCTCTTCGCAAACACCGGATCCACCAGCGCCCGCACTCCCCCGATCTCAATCAGAAACGAAGAGTGACCGATAAACGTGACGCCGTTCTCCCCTGCAGGCAGCGCCTCGTAGCGCCGAGCCTCCCCTCGCAGGGGCAGTTCATGGCTCTCCCGAACCAACCTCCACATCTGCTGTAACTTACGGAAAACAGGCGGTGTCGATCGTCTCTTTGCCCTCATCATCCCGAAATCCTTTCTTCAATCTAGATGCGCTTCGATCCGCGTCGATCCCTCTTGCAACCCGCCCCGTATACAGGCAGCATCTATCAGAGAGGCAGCAAACGGATCGGCGCGGGAACATCACCGTCGGCCTCACGCAAACTTTGCCTTCGGGCTCACTAACCCATCACCTTCCTGCTTTGGAGGTACCACCAGCATGTCGACCGCGTCGGTTGATCCTTCCGGCAAACCCCAACCCGAAAGCTTTAAGCGCCTCATCTGGTCGAACGTCTCGCACTCCCCGCTTCGTTCCCTCTGGGACCTCCAGGGCATTTCCTTGATGACCATCCTCAAGCGAACCGCGCACTCGTTCCAGGAAGATAATCTCCTCTCGCGCGCCGCCGAACTCGGCTACTACTTCCTTTTCGCGCTCTTTCCAACCCTGCTCAGCGCCTCGTCTATCTTTGGCCTCTTCGCCCGTTCCCAGCACGATTTTTATCCCAAACTGCTCAACTATCTCTCGCTGGTTGTTCCACCCTCCGCCCTCGGCATCGTCCTCGAGACCTTTAACCAGACCGCAAAGGCCTCCTCTGGCGGAAAGTTCGTCTTCGGTCTCGCCGCCGCCCTCTGGGCCGCCTCCGTCGGCTTCACCGCCATTCAGGACACCCTCAACATCGTCTACAAAGTCAGAGAGACCCGCCCCTATTGGAAGGTCCGCGGCGCCGCCATGCTCGTCACCCTGCTGCTCGCGATCGTCATCACGATCGCTCTTTTTACGCTCTTCGCAGGGGACTTCACCGCCCATTTCCTCAGCCTACGCATCCCGCAGCACATGCTCTCACTTGCCGTCGCTATCTCCATCCGCACCGTCGCGTGGGTCGTCACCACCGCTCTGCTCATGTTGATCTTCGCTATCATCTACTACTACGCGCCAGACGTCCGCAACAAGACCTGGCACTGGCTCACCCCCGGCGCCGCCGTCGGCATCTTCTTCTGGATCGCCGCGTCTGTCGTTCTCCGTCTTTACCTGCACTACTTCAACAGCTACTCCCTCACCTACGGCTCGCTGGGAGCCGTGATCATCCTTCTCACCTGGTTCTACATCACCGGCCTGATGCTCCTGCTCGGGGCCGAGTTCAACTCCGAAATAGCCGCTGCTGTCCTTGAAAAGAACCTCAAGGAAAGAGGAGAACTTCCACCCCACGCCACCGCCAACGAGGCCGCCCCCATCCAGGCCGCCTAGAGTTGCCCCTTGTTGTCAGCCTGCAGGGATCTGCCTCTCCCAACTCTTACTCCTCACTTCACCATCGGCTTCAAGATCTCATCCAGCCGATCCGGCGTCCCCTCCACCCGCTCCAGAAACGGGTATCGCTCGCCCCCGTGATACTCCACTGTGATCACCTTGAAATACCCCGTATTCTCGGCAATCAACGACATCGCTGGCCCAGTTCCCTTAGCCTCCCGCACCGCCGCTTTCAGCAGCTCCGCCGTGAAGGCGCGCCCGTTCACCGCCACAATCTTCATCCCCGGCGCCACCCCGGCCTTGTCGCTCGCGCCATCCTTCAACACATCAAAGACATTTCCGGTCTTGCTCACCCCAAGCCCAATCGAGTACCAGAAACTCGCTGACTCCGAGAGCGCCTCCCGCGCCTTCGAGTACACGTTCGAGCTCTCCCCATAGTCCAGCCTGTACCCGCCTCGCGCAATCCCGCCTAGCGGCGCGTGGTTCTCGTGCGAATCCAGCCGGCTGCGCAGAAACGCCGCCCAGTCATTCGGCACCACCGCATTCAGCCCCGTCACTACATCGTTAAACGTGTACGGCACCACCTTCGGCGCCGTGTTCCCGCCCACACCATGGAATCCCGCCACAAAGTCCTCGAGCTTCCTCTTCCCCTTCGTCTTCTCGCGGATCGTCGTATCCACATCCAGCCATAGCAGCTCGCCCTCCGGATAGTAGTCGAGCGCCAGCCGCCAGTTGTCCCATTGCGAGCTCCCACCCGCGCCCAGCACCTGCGCCGCCGTTGCCGTGTCCTGAATGTTCCGCCACGTGCGCCCCGGCCGGTTGTCCATCTCCGCCGCCGAGTCCGCCAGGTATCCGCGATATTGCTCCGCCGACCAGACACCCGAGCGAGCCGCCAGCACATCGCCCAGGTACTCCGTCAACCCCTCATACACCCACAGCAGATCGCCCTCCATCGGCTTCTGATAGTTGTCCGTCGCCAGACCCGCCGGCCGCCGGTACTTGCCGTTCCAGCTATGCGTAAACTCGTGCGGCAGCAGGTTCCCCGCCAGCGTAAACCGCGTCTCGTCCGTGAATGTCTTCTCCGGCACCCGATCGTCGCTCGACTGGTGATGCTCCAGCCCAAAGTGCGCCACCTGATCGCTCAGCGTCACCAGAAAGTGATAGCTGCCGTAGTGCCGACTCTTATAGAGCGCCCCCGTCTCCAGCACCAGCTTCGAGAACGCCGCCACATGCTCCTTAGAGAGCTCCAGATCCTGCGGCCCATCCGCCGCCATGTCCAGGAAGTGCTTGGGCGTTACCTCCGGCGCCAGCACAATCTCCTTGAACCACCGCCCAGCCAGCACCGGCGAGTCCACCAACTGCTCCAGACTTACAGTCTTGAATAGCCAACTCCATGGAAGTGGCTCAACAGAGCTGATCCCACTTATTCCACTGCCGTTGCCACCCTGAGCCTCAAGCGCCGTCCCAAATTTCCAATCTCCCGGGATCCGGATCGAAGGCGTCACCATCACCTCACTCGCCTTCGCCCCCTCCGGATACAGCACCACCGAGTTCCAGCTCAGCAGCGCCAGGTTCGCACTCGTTGACGCCCCGCCCGAAAACCCCGGCGTCTCCCCCGGCGTCAGGAAATCCAGCTTGATCGTGAGCTCCGTCGCTCCTTGCGGGACATTCAGATGGAAGGAAAACATATCCACCTTGTCCCGCTGCCAGTCCACCCGCTGCCCACCCGCCGTCATCACCAGCCCAGCTAGGTTGTCGATCGGCCCAGTCGGCCCATGCTCTCCCGGAATCCACTTCGGATAGACCAGCGTCAGCGGTCCCGCCGTCACCGGCATCGCCTCCGTCGCATGCAGAATCCGCCGCGGCGCCTCCGTCAGGTCCACACGCAACGTGATCGGCGCACCCTGCCCCATCCCCATCACACTCCAACCCAACACCACCGCACCCACAGCCAGCCCCGTCCGCCATCCCATGATTCACGTCTCTCCTACCAGCAACTTACATCGAGTTGTCCCTCTTAGCGAAGCCGTGCGCACTGCCGTCGTCGCCTTCGTCGTTGCCTCTCTTGGTTGTCGTTGCCTCTTTTGGCTGTCATCCCGTAGGGATCTGCTTTGCCCTCGCTTTCGCCGCCACTCCTTCCCGTGGCGCAACCATCCACACCCCGCACCTAAACTGAAAGAGAACAAAGCCCACACAGCACCCCAGCAATGACAGGCACACCCACATCCCCCACCATCTGAAGACCAAACCCGCGCCGGACCAGCAACCAACTCAAACAAAGGACTTTAGTAAAAAGTACCCGTGGGGCTCCTTCTCTCCCGTCTACAATCGCCCCACATCTCATGAACCTCTACGTCGTCGTCATCGCCCTCATCACCCTTGTCCTGCTCGGCGTCTCTCTCAGCCGTCTCGGCAAGGTCAAGACCAAGGCCGACTACCTCGTCGCCGGCCGCTCCCTTTCCGCCTTCGTCCTCGTCTTCACCCTTCTCAGCTCCTGGATCGGTTCCGGCTCCCTTCTCGGTGGCGCCGAAAACGCCTATAAACACGGCTTCGTCGCGCTCTGGCAAGGCGGTGGCGGCTGGGTTGGCCTCCTTCTCATCTACTTCGTCGCGCCCCGCGCCCGCAAGTTCGCCCAGTACACCATCCCTGACCTCCTCGAAGCCCGCTACAACCAGGCCGCCCGCGTCCTCGGCGTTATCGCCATCCTCCTCACCTACACCGCCATCACCTCCTACCAGTTCATCGGCGGTGGCGACATCCTCCATCTCATCTTCCCCACCGCCATCACTCCCATCCTCGGTCGCTACATCATCGCCGCCTTTGTCATCCTTTTCACCGCCATCGCCGGCATGAGCTCCGTCGCTTACATGGACCTCTTCATCGGCCTTCTCGCCACCACCACCCTCGTCATCGCCCTTCCCGTCCTCATCCACCTCAGCGGTGGCTGGGCCACCGTCCGCGCCGCGCTTCCCGCCACCCACTTCCAGATCTTCGGCGACTACACTCCCATCCAGGCTCTTGAGCTCTTCCTTCCCACCTGCCTCCTCCTCCTCGGCAACCAATCCATGTACCAGAAGTTCTTCTCCGCCAAGAGCGAAAAGGCCGCCTCCCAGGCCGTCGTCGGTTGGATCATTGGCACCGTCCTGCTCGAAACCATCATCGTCGCCATCGCCGTCACCGGCTCCGCCCTCTTCCCCACCGGCGAGGTCGCCCACGCCCCCCGCGAGATCCTCGCCTATGTCGGCCTCCACGCCTTCTCCGATCGCACCCCGGCCCTTACCCTCCTCGGTGCCCTTCTCATGGGCTCCATCTTCGCCAAAATTATCTCCACCGCCAATAACTGGCTCTTCTCCCCCGCCACCAACCTCGTGAATGACATCTACCTCCGCTACATCGACCCCGACGCCTCCAACAAACGCGTCCTCATCATCAGCCGGCTCACGGTAGTCTTTCTTGGCATCTGGTCCCTTTACCAGGGCCTCCACGCGGAATCCGTCCTCAAAAAAGCCCTCTATGCCTACACCATCTACTCCGCCGCCCTCACGCCCGTCATCCTCGCCGCCTTCTTCTGGCGACGCGCCACCGCCAGCGCTGCCGTAGCCTCCATCGCCGCCGGCACAGTCGTCACCGTTACATGGGAGTACCTCACCCCGCATCTTTCACCAGCCATTGGCGCCCGTGACGCCATTCTCCCCGCTCTCGCCATATCCCTCCTTTGCCTCTTCGTCGTCTCTCTCCTCACCCGAAAGCCAGACACAGCCCACCTCCGCTCTCTCGACGAAGCCTGACCGCAAGCCCGCTCTCCAGAAATCTCCAGTAATCATTGCCAGCGAAACGGTAACGGTACCCGACATCGACCCTGAGAATCGTGTCTCATCTTCCATGTGAGCGCAAGACACGCACACTGACGATCGCCACGCTCCGTTCCGCCGCCCCACTTTGCCTGAGCCCCTCCGCAAACCTCCTATGGACCTTCATCTCCTTCCCGATGCCACCGCACTTTGCGTTCTTCTCGCCCTTTTTCTACTTCTCGGCCAGCGTCATCCAGAGAGTCGCGTTCACCTGTGGTTGGTCGGACTTGTTCTCATCCTTGGTGAAGTCCTCGCGCATATCCTCTTCACCATCCCGGGGCCATGGCACCGGGCCAGCCACGTCGCCACCCTTTACTTCTATCTGCTCGCCGGCCAGACCTTTGTGTACGCCGCCCTCCGCCCCCACACCCCGGACTGGCGTTTGTTCACCGCTTTGTTCCTCGCCTCGGTCCCGCGACTCGCCGCCTTCACCCTCTACGGCATCGATCTCCGTACAGCCCGGTCATTCCTTCTCTGCGCCGCCATTGGTATTCCGCTTGGAATCGCCTGCAGCTTCCTCACCCGTCACCGCATCCTGTTCAGCGTCCTGAATCTCCTCAGTTGGATCGGCTTCGTCGGTGCCATCCTCCAAACTGACTTCCGCTATGCCGTCTATTGGATCCTCTTCTGGATCTATATGTCGGCAGCCGTTCTCTTTGCCCGCCGTCTCCCCCGCTCCAGCACCGGTCGCTATGCCATCGTGCTCGGCTTCGCCATCTGGGCGCTTTGCTTTCTCACTCACTCCTGGATGGTCGACTATCCCACCTGGCTCCCCGTCGCGCAGGACGTCTGGGATCTCCAGAAATTCCTCGTCGCCATTGGCATGCTGATGGTCATGCTCGAAGATCAAGTCGCCCGCAATCGCGATCTCGCCCTTCACGACGATCTCACCGGCCTCCCCAACCGCCGCCTCTTCGATGACCGCTTCTCGCAAGCCCTTCTGCAAGCCAACCGAACCGGCAGCCGCACCGGCCTCATCATGCTCGATCTCAACGGCTTCAAACTCGTCAACGACACCCTCGGGCACACCGCCGGCGATGAACTCCTTTGCACCATCACCGAAAAGCTCACTGGCATCCTCCGTTCCTCCGATACCCTCGCCCGCGTCGGTGGCGATGAGTTCGCCATCATCGTCTCCAATCTCCGCTCCTCTACTTCCCTCCTTCATCTCATCGCCGAGGCCGCCCGTGTCTCTGTCCCCGGCATGCAAGGCGAGTTCCTCGTTACCGCCAGCATCGGCCTCGCAGTTGCGCCTGAAGACTCTGTCGATCCCGAAACCCTCTTTCGTCTCGCTGATGCCCGCATGTACGCCCAAAAGCAAATCGCCTGATCCTCCGCTTACCGCACAGCAAGTACTAACCACCTCCGCCCAGTCGCTTTTTCACACTTACCTTTTCCTTTTGCTTGCATCCAAAGCCCAAGAACCCAATCCGCAAGGAGACTTACCGACATGGCAACCGCAATTGAAAACACCGAACGTACCGATGACCTCCTGGCGGGCGTAGGACCCGACGCAACCGCGACCTTCGATCCCTCGATCGTCGCCCCCATCGCGAGCAGCGAAAACCTCCGCACCGCCACCGCGGACGATGATGCTGAAGAGGAGGAGGACGAAGATGAGGAGGACGAAGATGACGACCTCGACGAAGATGACGACGATGACCTCGACGACGAGGATGAGGAAGATGAGGACGACGAAGATCTCGATGATGATGACGACGAAGACGAGGACGAAGAAGAAGAAGACGTCTAACCCCGCCGTCAAACTCACGATTCACTTTCAAAAGGGAGCGGCACCCAGTCGCTCCCTTTTTGTCTACCGGCCACTGTCCTCCCGCAGCACACCTCTACACATGGCACGCCGCTTAGTTCCGCTCTAGCCAACAGACTCCATCAGCCTTCCTCACACCTTTCTCACCGCCAGTCCTTCAGATCCGCGCCCGTCTCCCATCCATCTCGGTACAATCACGTCAGCAATGATTCTTCCCTTTGTTCGCGATCTCCTTGCAGGCCTCGAACACTCTGAAGCCTTCGAGCGTGCCCGGCGTCACCTCGCCGGAGGCTCCGGCCGCCGCCGTATCTCCGGCCTCACTGCGACCGCCCGCGCCCTCTATCTTCCCCTTTTCCTCCGCGCCATCAACGCCCCTGCGCTCATCCTCGTCGCTGATAACAAAGCCGCTGAGGCCCTCCACGCCGCCGTCCTCAGTGCCTGCGATCTCACCGGTGCCCTCGGCCGCGAGCACGTCTTGCGACTCCCCGCCCACGACGTTCTCCCCTTTGAAAACCTCTCTCCCCATACCGAGATCCAGGAGACCCGCGCCGCCACCCTGTGGAAGATCGCGACCGGCCGCCATGAGACCCCGCGACTCATCATTGCGCCCGTCGAGTCTGCCTGCATGCGCCTCTTCCCGCGCGATTACTACGCCGCACTCGCCCTCCATCTGCGCGTCGGCGAAGAGCATCTGCCCGACATGCTCGTCGAGCACCTCCTCTCCGTCGGCTACACCAAAGTCGACGTCGTCGAAATGCCCGGCCAGGTCACGCTTCGCGGCGGCATCCTCGACGTCTACTCCCCCGAACAGGACCGCCCCTGCCGCATCGACTTCTTCGGCGACGAGATCGAGTCCATCCGCAAATTCGACCCCGAAACCCAGCGGTCGTCTTCGCACATCGACGACGCTCTCCTCCTCCCGCTCACCGAAACCCCCGTCACCGAAAAGCTCCTCACCGCCATCAACGCCCGCCTCACCCGCTCCGGTTCTGCTGCCGCCGCCCAGCTCGAAGGCGGCGACATCCCCGTCGAACTCCAGACCCACGTCGCCACCCGCACCGGTGAAGCGACCGTCTTCCCCGGCTGGGAGTTCTTCGCCCCCGTCGCCGGCGCCCGCGCCACCCTGCTCGATCTCCTCGGCCCCAAGCTCCGTGTGTTCACCGAAGAGCCCGCCATGGTGCAGAACCAAGGCGAACGTTGGTGGAACAAAGTCGAGCAGCGCCACGAGCGCTCTGGCATCGGCTCGCTCGTCCGCCCCGAAGATATCTACATCTCGCCCTGGGACCTCAATGACCGCATCCGCGCCTTTCCGGGCGCCGATCTCGACCAGCTTGGTGCCGTCGACATCCTCGACGGCGACGGGGGCCAGCTCACCGGCATCGACTTCGCCACTCGCCCCACCATGCGCTTTCACGGGTCTATCCCCGCACTCATCGAGCAGCTCCGCTCGCTCATGCAGCAGGACGCCCGCGTTCTGCTAGCGGCGCACAACCAGGGCGAAGTAGAACGCCTCGCCGGTCTCCTGCAGGAATATCAGGTCCCCTATCGCCTCGGCTCCCGCAACCAGACACCCGGTTCCGAAAACGTGTACTCCGAATCCTCCTATAACTCCGGCGACCTCCGCACGCCCGTCATCGTCCGCACCCCCATCGCCTCCGGTGTCCAGGTCCTCGACGTTCGCGACCTCGGCGGTGGCGTCCCCCGCACCGCGCAGGCCCAGCAGATCATCCTCTTCGGCGCCAATGACCTCTCAGATGACGCCGACGTCTCCGCTCGGCCCGTTCCGCGCAAGAAGTCCAAGACCTCCGCGTTCATCTCTGACTTCCGCGACCTCAAAGTCGGCGACTTCGTCGTCCACATCGAGCATGGCATCGCCCAGTACTGTGGCCTTCGCGTCCTCGATGACGAGAAGTCCGACTCCGCCCCGCCACTCGAGCTCATGATCCTCGAGTTCGCCGAGGGCGCCAAGCTCTACGTCCCGCTCACCCGCCTCGATCTCATCCAGAAATACCGTTCAACAGACACGGGGCCGGCACCGGAACTGAATAAACTTGGCAACCAGGCCTGGGCCAAGACCAAGGCTCGCGTCAAGAAAGCCATGCAGGACATGGCCGCTGAGCTCCTCAAGCTCTACGCCCAGCGCGCCGCCGCCGTCGGCACCGCCTTCTCACCCGACAACAATCTCCAGCGTGAGTTCGAAGACAGCTTCGACTTTACGGAGACCGACGATCAGCTCAACGCCATCGCCGACATCAAGCGCGACATGGAATCCACGCAGCCCATGGACCGCCTCCTCTGCGGCGACGTCGGCTATGGCAAGACCGAAGTCGCCATGCGCGCCGCTTTCAAAGCCGTCCAGGATTCCAAGCAAGTCGCCATCCTGACCCCCACCACCGTCCTTTCCTTCCAGCATTTTGAGTCCTTCAAAAAGCGCTTCTCCAAGTTCCCCGTCAACATCGAAATGATCTCTCGCTTCCGCACCGCCAAAGAGCAAAAGGAGATCCTCGATCGAACCGCCGCCGGCAAAGTTGACATCCTCATCGGCACCCACCGCCTCTTCTCGAAAGACCTGAAGTTTCAGGACCTCGGCCTGCTCGTCGTCGATGAAGAACAGCGCTTCGGCGTCCGTCACAAGGAGCGCCTCAAGCAGCTCCGCGCCGCTATAGACGTCCTTTCCATGTCTGCCACGCCCATCCCGCGAACTCTGCATATGTCACTGATTGGGTTACGAGATATGTCGGTCATCGAGACTCCGCCCAAAGACCGTATGGCCATCCAGACCATCGTCGCCAAATTCGACGAGAAGCTTGTCCGCACCGCCGTCGAGATGGAACTCGAGCGCGGCGGCCAGACCTACTTCGTCCACAATCGCGTCGAAACCATCTACGAACTCGCCGCCAAGATCCGCGAACTCGTCCCGAGTGCCCGCGTCGCCGTCGGTCACGGCCAGCTGCCAGAGTCCGAGCTCGAGCGCGTCATGCTCGCCTTCATGAATCACGAGTACGACGTCCTCTGCGCCACCTCCATCATCGAGAACGGCCTCGACATCCCGCTCGCCAATACCATCATCATCAACCGGGCCGATCGCCACGGCCTTTCTGAGCTCTACCAACTCCGTGGCCGCGTCGGCCGTTCCAACCGCCGCGCCTACTCCTATCTCCTCATCCCGCCCGAGCAGCAACTCACCGAGGTCGCCCGCCGCCGTCTCGCCGCCCTCAAGGAGTTCTCCGACCTCGGCGCCGGCTTCAAGATCGCCGCCCTCGACCTCGAACTTCGCGGCGCCGGCAACATGCTCGGCGGCGAACAGTCCGGTCACATCGAAGCCATCGGCTTCGAGATGTACACCACCATGCTCGAAGAAGCCGTCCGCAAGATGAAGGGCGACGGCTCCGGCGACCACGAGACCACCGTCGTCAACCTGGGCATCTCCATTCGTATCAACAACAGTTACATACCCGAAGAGAACCAGCGGCTCCGCATGTACAAGCGCGTCGCCGGGGCAACCTCCCTCCCGGACCTCAAGGAGATCAGGGAGGAGTTAACCGACCGCTACGGCGCCATCCCCGAGACCGTCGGCAACCTCCTCGCTGCCGGCGAGATCCGCCTTCTTTGCGAACAGCTCGGCATCGCCACCCTCGAACGCAAACGCACCGCCGTCGAGGAGCAGCCGGCACAGGCTCAAACGCGGGTACCCCCGGTCTCGAGCCTGAGACCTGGGTCTGCCCATGCCCCCACTGGCCGCCCACCGCTTCAGCCCCTCCGTGCCGGCCAGATCGCCCGTCCCGCCCCACCCGTCCGCCCCCTGCAATACACCACCCGCTCCGTCGCCGCGCGCGAGGTCACCAACGCCACCCTCGCCGCCCGCGCCGCCGTCGGCAACCGCCCCGCCAACGCCCCCATGCGGGCCCCCACTCATTCCCAGGCTGGTCAGATCAAAACCATGCGTGACATGCTCCACATCAAGTTCAACGACGCCGTCCACTCCGAGACCTTCGCCAACACCGGCCGCTCCCACGCCGCCCTCGGCCCTGACCCCGCCGCCCTTATGAAGCTCGTCAGCCGCAACGCCAAATCCGGGGCCGCCTTCACCCCCAACGGCACCCTCCGCTGGCCCCTCACCAGCTCCAAAGCCGAGGATGTCCTCCGCGAAACCCGCGATCTCCTCGAAGCCCTCGACGTCACCCGCTCGGTTCCTGCATAACGTAGCCATCGTCGTACACTTCTCTAACTCATGAAGACCCCGTTCCCGACGCTCGCCATCACCCTCCTCGGAGCCCTCATGCTCACCCCGGCACTTCCCGCGCAAAAGCTCTCCGCAGACGGCGGCGCCCAGACCTTCCAGATCCTCGCCGATCAGTATTTCACCGACGTCCTCTTCCGCTTCTCCCCCACTGCCGGCACCCAGGCCGGCTTCCATCAGTACGATCCCCAACTGGAGGACTTCTCCGCCGCCGCCGTCGCGAAAAACATCGCCGCTCTCCACGCCTTCGAGTCCAAAATCAACGCCATCCCACCTGCCTCACTCGACGCGTCCATCGCCGCCGATCGCGCTATCCTGCTCAACTCCATCCACTCCCAACTTCTCTCCCTCGAAACCATCCGCAACTGGGAGAAAAATCCCGACCTCTACTCCTCCGGCATTACCAACTCCGTCTTCACCCTCATGGAGCGCCCCTTCGCTCCCGTCAACACCCGCCTCAAAGCCGCCGTCGCCCGCGAACGCCTCATGCCTCAGGTCTTCGCCGCCGCCCGCCAGAACCTCAAGAACCCGCCGCGCATCTTCACCGAGATCGCCCTCGAACAGATCGATGGCATCCTCTCCTTCTTCCGGACCGATGTCCCTGAAGCCTTCAAGGACGCCACCGACCCCCAGGCTAAAGCCGACTTCGCCGCTTCCAACGCCGCCGTCATCCACGCCCTCGAAAGCTACCGTGACTGGCTCAAATCCGATCTCCTCCCCCGCTCCACTGGCGACTTCCGCCTCGGCTCCGACACCTTCGCGAAAAAGCTCAGCTACGACGAGATGGTCGACGTCCCGCTCCCGCACCTGCTCGAGATCGCCTATGCTGACCTCCATCGCAATCAGGCCGAGTTCGCCCGCATCGCCAAAGAAGTTGACCCCTCTAAAACTCCGCAGGAGGTCCTTGCCGATCTTGCCACCCTCCATCCCGCCCCTGACAAACTCCTCAACGCCTTTCACGATCAGTTCTCCGGCCTGATCGCCTACATCAACACCAATCACATCATCACCATCCCCTCCAAAGTCGAGCCCACCCTCGAAGAGACCCCGCCTTTCATGCGCGCCACCACCCAGGCGTCCATGGACCCGCCCGGCCCCTTCGAGACCCACTCCACCAAGGCCTACTTCAACGTCACCCTTCCTGAGTCCACCTGGACCCCGGCCCACGTCGCTGAACACATGGCCGCCTTCAACGTCGGCACCATCACCTCGACGGCCGTGCATGAGGCCTACCCCGGCCACTACGTCCAGTTCCTCTGGCAGGACCAGTTCCCCTCCAAGGTCCGGAAACTCGTCGGCGCCAACACCAACATCGAGGGCTGGGCCCACTACTGCGAACAGATGATGCTCGACGAGGGCTACCTGCCGCCCGGGCTGGCTCCAAACTCCCGCGAAGCCAAACTCATCCGCCTCGGCCAGCTCCAGGACGCCCTGCTTCGCGACGCCCGCTTCGTCGTCTCCATCCGCCTCCACACCGACACCCCGCCGCCTGCCACAGCCGGAGGATCTGCTGCAGCCGGGAGCCAGCTCATCGGAAATCTAGTGCGTGGTGGCAACATGCGGTCTTCCGGCAGCAGAGGCGCGACCGCGGGCAGCACCTTCACCTTCGACCAGGCCGTCGACTTCTTTGTCCGCGAGGGCTTCCAATCCCACGCCATCGCCCTTATTGAAACCAAGCGCGGCACCTCCGACGCCACCTATCTCTACTACACCCTCGGCAAACTCCAGATCCTCAAACTCCGCGATGACGTCAAAGCCAAACAAGGCACCGCCTTCAACCTCCAGCAGTTCCACGACAGCTTCATGCGCGAAGGTCCCGCCCCCATCAAAGTCATCCGCAAAGACATGCTCGCGAACGACTCCGCCGTCCTCTAACCGCAACGACTTAGCTCGGAAGTCGTATCTCTCCCATCGCCTCCCTTGCTAGCATAGAGAGGCGAAAACGCTTCTTTGCAAAGGACTTCGACCTCCTCAATGACTCACCAGAAAATTCGTAAAGCCGTCTTCCCCGCCGCCGGCATGGGCACCCGCTTCCTCCCCGCCACCAAAGCCACCCCGAAGGAGATGCTCGCCCTCGTCGACAAGCCCCTCATCCAATACGGCGTCGAAGAGGCCGTGGCCGCCGGCTGCACCGAGATCATCATCGTCACCGGCCGCGGCAAGTCCACCATGGAAGACCACTTTGATCGCTCCCCTGAGCTCGAAGCCTCGCTCGCCGCGAAGGGTAAAACCGCTCTGCTCGACATCGCCCTTTCCGTCTCGAAACTCGCCAAAATCAGCTACGTCCGCCAGCCCGAGCCCCTCGGCCTCGGCCATGCCGTCCTCATGGCTAAAGAGCTTGTTGGCGACGAACCCTTCGCCGTCCTCCTCCCCGACGACATCGTCGACGCCGCCGTCCCCTGCATGAAGCAGATGGTCGAAGCCTTCGAGCAGACCGGCTCCTCCATCCTCGGCTCCGAAGTCGTCGAGGGCGACGCCATCCAGAACTACGGCTGCCTCGATTGCACCCCCGACCCCGCCAACCCGCGCCTGCTCGCCGTCCGCAACATGATCGAAAAACCCAGACCCGACCAAGCCCCCTCGCAGAACGCCATCATCGGCCGCTACATCCTCACCCCCCGCATCTTTTCGCTCCTCGAGCAGCTCACCCCAGGGGCCGGCGGCGAACTCCAGCTCACCGACGGCATCAAGGCCCTGCTCCAGTACGAAAAGGTCTTCGGCTTCTGCTACCAAGGCAAACGCCACGACGCCGGTGACAAACTAGGCTTCCTCATGGCCACCGTCGAGCTCGCCCTCAAACGCGAAGACCTCGGCCCCAAATTCCGCGCCTGGCTCAAGTCCTTCCCAATCTGATCGTCACATGCGCCACATGCGATTGGCATCAATCGACTTTTCTTGCTCCTCATCCCGTAGGGATCTGTCCTTGTCACTGGTTGTCATCCCGTAGGGATCTGCTTTCGTTCCGGCTGCTGAGCAGACAACTATCGTCTCCAGATCCCTTCCCAGCCTGGATGCCCCCTTCATCCCAGCTCCATCGCGATGAATGAGGACGTACTCCGCACTCACCGCGCGACCTGCGCTTGCCACACCGCAGAGATCCAAACCCGCGGCAAGCTTACAAAAGGTGGTTACCTCTCCTGCGCCGCCTTCGCCCCCGCTGCGGTCGCCGGCACACTCACCACCAGCCCAGACACATCCGTCGTCACCACGAGGGGCTGCGAGCTCTCCCCAAAACTCCGCACCGTCTTCTCATCCATATGCGTCGGCGGCATCATCCCCGGCCCATTTGAAATCTCGGTCCGCGTCACATCCCGCGCCTTCGTCACCTTCACTACGTACTCTCCTCCGGCACAAAGTTCATGTGAAACGTGTCGTCCTCCGCAGTCACATCGACCCCGGCCAGCTCCGAGCCATCGTCGCGATACACCAGCGACACGTGCCCCGCATTCACCACCCGTCCGCTTCCCTCTTGCGCCAGGCTTCCAGTCACCGCATGCATCTTTGAGAGCGGAACCTCGATCTCCACACCGTCGCTCGCCTGTTGATCCCCCAGCTTCAGCACCGTCGCGTCCTTTTCCTGGTCGCGCCCGGAGCGAACACATTCAGCGTGTACAGCGAGTTGGAGTACCACCCGTCCGTTCGGTCACCCACCCGGTCCACCATGACGGTCGTCACCTCCAGCCCAACACTCAGCAGATACTCACCCGCCGGCAACCCGCTCAACCGGAACTGCCCCGCATCACCCGTCGTCGTGGACCCACCCGCACTGCCCAGCAGCCCCCCTTTGTACTGCGCCCACTCGCCCTTCTTATTCTTGCTCCAGAGCTTCACATCAGCCGAGCCATCCGGCGATCCATCGTCAAACCGCACCACCCCAGACACACTCGCCCCTCGCAGCAGCCGCACCTCGGCCGTCGATCCCCGGTTCGCCGCCACGCTCACCGGCGTCAGCAGCGCCGCCATCTTTTTTGCAACCTGTTCCGAAGGGTGGTCCATCTCCTCCCGCGAGATCTCAAGCGGCGATCGATACCCCGCCTTCTCCGCAATCACGCCCGGCCGCACCTTCGAGATCGAGAAGCTTCCGTCCAGCCCCGTCTGCACAATCTTCATCGTCTCGTGCTGCTCCGTGCCGCCCCCTTGCTTCTCCGTCAGCACCGGCTTCGGTCCCACCACCGGTTGCAGGATGACGTTCGCAAACCGCGCCGGCCCGTTCGTATCCGAACAGATCACCCGCCCCGTCACGCTTCCCGTCACCACCGGCAGCGGAGTCGCAACCGCTCGCGTCCCTTGCTGCGCCCACCCCGCTGACAGGCCCGCGAGGACTACCCCCACGCCCACAACGCTCGACCGACTTCGCATGCCGAGCAGTAGAGTCACGCCTCCTTCTCCGGCCCATCACAAACCTTTGCTCTCGAACCGTTCCGCCCGCCGGCATCATCCAACCCATGCAAGCAACGCCAGATCCAAGGACACCTCATCACCGTGCCAACTCTCCTCGATCCCATCAAAGTAGGCGATCTCACGCTCCCCAGCCGGGTCATCATGGCCCCGCTTACCCGCCTCCGGGGCACTACGGATAACATCCCCACGCCAATCATGGCGGAGTACTACACCCAGCGCGCCTCCGCCGGCCTCATCATCTCCGAAGGCACCCCCGTCTCCCCCATGGGCGTTGGCTACGCTCAGGTCCCCGGCATCTGGTCCGAGCAGCAAATCGAGGCCTGGAAGCCCGTCACCGCCGCAGTTCACGCCCACGGCGGCCGCATCTTCCAGCAGATCTGGCACGTCGGCCGCATCTCCGACCCCACTTTCCTCCATGGCGAACTCCCCGTCGCGCCCACCGCCATCGCTGCCTCCGGCCACGTCTCCCTCATCCGTCCAGAGAAAGCCTTCGTCACCCCACGCGCTCTCGAAACCCGCGAGATTCCCCTCATCGTCGAGCAGTTCCGCCGCGCCGCCGAAAACTCGCAACGTGCCGGCTTCGATGGCGTCGAGATCCACGGCGCCAACGGCTATCTCCTCGACCAGTTCCTTCAGTCCGGCACCAACCACCGCACCGATGAGTTCGGCGGCTCCGTCGAAAACCGCGCCTCATGCTCGAAGTCGCCGACGCCGCCATCAGCGTCTGGGGCTCCGGCCGCGTCGGCATGCACCTCGCCCCCCGTGCCGACACCCACGGCATCTCCGACAGCAACCTTGCCGAAACCTTCGGCTACGTCGCCCGTGAACTCGGCCGCCGCAAACTGGCCTTCCTCATGTCCCGCGAACACCGCGCCGGTGGCTGGCTTGGCCCGGATCTGAAGCGTGAGTTCGGCGGCGTCTACATCGCCAACGAGCAGTTCACCTTCGAAGCCGCCAACGAGGTCCTCGCCAACGGTGAAGCCGACGCCATCGCCTTCGGCAAGCTCTTCATCGCCAACCCCGACCTCCCCGTTCGCTTCGCCAGAAACGCCCCCCTCAACCAACCCCAACCCGCAACCTTCTACGGCCACGGCCCCGAAGGCTACATCGACCAGCCCAGCCTTCAAGCCTGATCACTCACACGCAACAAAAAAGGCTGCGACAAGCTCGCGGCCTTTTCTATTTAAGTCATCATTCCAAGCGAAATGGAAGAATCCCCGCATCTCGCCTCTAACAACGGAGCCACGTAAACAACCTCTAGACCACCACTTAAACTGTCATCAGACCGAAGCGCAGGGGAGGAACCCGCTTCTCCTCCGCCAACCCAGAACCCTACTGCGTCGTCCCCGTCGTAAACACCGCCTCCGATCGCGACCCCAACACCCGGTACAGCGCAAACTGCCGGCTCCCTTGCTCCCGCATTTCGAACAGCAGACTAGCCCGGTTCGATGCCTCCGCATCCACCACCCCCACCAGCCGCATCCACGGCGTCTGGTCCAGATGCGCCGCGTCCGTCACACTCGAAAACGCCGTCTGCAGCTTCCCGAATACGTCCTTCTGCGCCACCACCGTCACATATCGCAGCCCCGTGCCCACCCCTGCCGTATGCGCCGTATACACAAACGTTGGTGCCCCTCCATAGCTCAGCAAATATCCCCGCAGATCCTCCTCCTCCAGCAACCCCGGCCCGGCAGCCTTCGCCGTCGCTGCCCTCCGCTTCGCCGCCGCAGCCGCCAGAGCCGCCCGCCGCCGGGCTGCGGGTATCGTCGGAACAGCAGCCTTCGCCTCCGCCGTTCCTGTTTTTGTCGATCCCGAACTGGCATCCGCCGCGGCCACCGGTACCCCCGCCAGCTTCGCCGCCGCCATCGCCTCCATCTCCGCCATCACTGCCTTGTGCTCCGCCTCATCCTCCCACGGCCGTACAAAATCATGCTCCGCCCGATTCTTCGCATCACTCACCGCCACCATCTGGTGCAGATCCCCCGGAAGCCCCGCCATCTTCGCCATCGCCTCCCCATCCGCCGTCTTCTGCCCGCCCGCCGGCTTCCCCCGATGCATCATCGGCCGATCCGGATCATTGTTGAGCGGCCCCGTCGCAATCTCCTTCTGCGCGCTCGCGTCCGCCCCATCCGTCGCTACATCCTTCTGTCCCCGCTTCTTCAGCACTGGCCGGTCCGGATCCTCCGCCGGCGTCCCAGCAGTCGTCGTATCCGGCGTCTTCGGATCCGCTTTCTTCTCCGTCTTCCCTCCCGGACTCCTTCGTCTCAGCGTCGGCCGATCTGGATCCACCTTCTCCGCAGAGTCGTTATCCTTTCCGCCGCCCTTGCCATACGTGTCGTCATCCTTGCCCGTCGTGATCGCACTCACCCGTCGCGACGCCTTCAGCTGCGCCGCCTTCACCTCCGCCTCCGGCCTGAACGTCCCATATCCGAACCACCCATCGTCGTACGGGCTCTCCGCCGACTTCAGCTTCCCCGCCGACGAGAGTTCCACCAGCCCCTTCACCACCCCCGCCTGCTGCAACTCATACGCATTCCCCGGCTGCAAGGCAAACGGAATCGGCCGCGGCTGGTACACCGCCGCATCCTCGAACTCGCCATTGATGTACAGCGACACCGGAATTAACCGACTCGCCGCCGGTTTCGTCAAATCCCCTGTCCACTCATACACCCCCACCGCCCGCACTACCGTCTCCGGCTTCTCCACCTTGTGCGTCTGCGCCAATCCAACCGCACCCAGCACCGGTATCAGACCCAGGCTGATACCCATCCCCACAACACGCACCGCCGCATCTCTCATCCGCACCATAGCTCTCCATTAGACGACGGCACTGGCCCTTTCGAACCTTTCCCTCCATCAACAGACCTGTCATCCCACCGAAGCCGCAAGCGTAGCGGAGGGACCCGCTTCCCCCAGCCACGACACTGTCATCCCGACCGAAGCGCCCAGCCCCCCAGCGAGCGCATCTGCTCGCTGGGGGGGCAAGCAGAGGGGGCCCACTTCTCCAACCAGCGCCGCGCAACCGAACGGACATCTTGGTTTGTCATTCCGAGCCGCAGCGAGGAATCCGCTTCTCTCCCGGGAACGCCCAGCCCTGCCTTCGCTACGCCACAACCCTCACGGCGAAACCCTGAACAGCTCACACCCGCCGCTTCTCCTCCCGCGTCCTTAACCCACACCCGCGCTACCATCATCCCAGTGGCCCCGCTGCTCACCGTCTCCGACCTCCGCATCAACTTCGGCCCCCAACCCGCCGTCGATGGCATCTCCTTCACCATCGCCCCCGGCGAAACCCTCGGCCTCGTCGGCGAATCTGGCTCCGGCAAATCTGCCACCTCGCTCGCCCTCCTCCGCCTCCTTCCGCCCTCCGCCACCGTCTCCGGCGCCATCGAGTTCAACGACCGAAACCTCCTCGCCGAAACCAACGCCGCCATGCGCCGCATCCGCGGCCGCGAGATCGCCATGATCTTCCAGGAACCCATGTCCGCCCTCAACCCCGTCATGCAGATCGGCACTCAGATCGCCGAAGCCATCCGCGCCCATCACCCCCGCTTCTCCCGCTCCGGCCAGCCAGGCCTGTCCTCGAAAGAGCTCCGCACCCGCACCCTCGCCCTGCTCCACGAGGTCGCCCTTCCCGATCCCGAGCGCCGCCTCTCCGACTACCCCCACCAGTTCTCCGGTGGCCAGCGCCAACGCATCCTCATCGCCATCGCCCTCGCCAACCGCCCCCGCCTCCTCATCGCCGACGAGCCCACCACCGCCCTCGACGTTACCGTCCAGGCCCAGATCCTCGACCTCCTCCGCGGTCTCCAGCAAACCCACGGCCTCGCCATGCTCTTCATCTCGCACGATCTCGCCGTCGTCTCGCAGATTGCCACCCGCGTCGCCGTCATGCAGCATGGCCGCATCGTCGAGCAGGCCCTCGCCACCGATCTCTTCCGCTCCCCCCATCACCCCTACACCCGCCATCTCCTCGCCTCCGCCCCCACCATGCACACCGACCGCTCCAAACCCCTTGCCATCCCCGGCTGACCCCTTTGCCCCAACCCACTCTCCCACCCCTCCTGCAAGCCCTCCCAAACAAAGACTGCCAGCAGCTCTGCGGCCCTCGCGCTAACTCTGCGACCTTTGGCGTTCGCCTTTGCTCTCCCCGCCTCCACTCTCCCTGATCGCCCTAAACCCACCAAAGCAGCCGCCCGCCCGGTAGTGGGTCAATTTGAATACACAAATGATGAAGGACACTATCATGCGTGATAAGCCGCTTCTAAAAGAAGCTCGGATTGCATCCGCAGGGTTCGCTGAGTGCGTTGGCGATTTATCACTCATCGAGGAGTGCCCCCATCGTTGAAGAGGGCGTTGTAGATTAAACTTTTTGCGAATAGTACTTATCGCAAGCCGACCGCCTTGAGGGTCAAACAGGCAACCCAAAATGATCGTTCACTGGCTTTTCAAGATTCTCGCTTCCCACCGCCATCGTGAATAGCTTCTCGTTCTCAGTGCATCGTTGTCGAAGTGGTCCGCCCGTTCAATGATCGCCGAGTCGGATCAGCCCGACTACTTCAAAGGCCAAACTTCGACGATGCCATGCGCAACAGCGCACGGGACGCGCGAGACCTTTTCGATGGCGTCGGCCAGGTCTGCGGCTTCGATCACCGCGAAGCCGGCGATCGGTAAGGCTGACGACATGAACGGACCGTTAAGAGTCTCAACACGGGTCGCATCTGGATTGCGTACCTGTACCGGTGTGCCAGCAATCCCTATCAGAGCGCCTTCCGAGCGCAATTGTGCGTCCTGCGCATGCGCTGCATCTCTGACAGACCGGGGAGTGCGATCATACCCAGCCTGATCGCCGTATCCGATCGTGATAAATTTCGGCATTATGTGATCTCCTTTAGGGTCTAAAGAGCGGCCTAACCACAAGTGGAGATGAAGGAAAGCCGCCCCATACGTGTCGAAGCTTCGATAGTTTCTCATCGCGACCTTTGGTTTCATAACCCAAAAGGTGTCGATTTCTGCTATTCAGAGTCGCGGATTCAAACTGACCCACTATCCCCCGTCCCAACCCCTACCATCAACCCACACAAACCGGTACCATAAAGGTTCCGCTCCCCGCCCCTCCATGCGCGCCCTCATTCTCTCCGACATCCACGCCAACCTCGAAGCCCTTACCGCCGTCCTCACCACCGCTGCCGGCCGCTTCGACACCGTCTGGAATCTCGGCGACACCGTCGGCTACGGCGGCAGCCCCAACCAGGTCATCGACCTCATCCGCCCGCTCGCCTCCGTCACCGTCCGCGGCAACCACGACCGCGTCTGCTGTGGTCTCTCCTCCGCCGTCAACTTCAACCCCACCGCCCGCGCCGCCGTCACCTGGACCATGACCGAACTCACCGAAGCCAACCTCACCTGGCTTCGCGACCTCCCCCAGGGCCCTCTCCACCCCGGCTCCCGCCAGGCACCCACCGAAGAAAAAGTCCTCATTGCCGCCGGCTCCACCGCCGCCACCGATCACGAGGCCCCGCCCTCCACCGTCCCCGACCTCGACCCCACCGCCCTTCTTCCCGCCGTCGCCCTCGCCCACGGCTCCCCGCTCCACGAAGATCACTACATCCTCAGCATGCGCGACGCCTGGGCACCCCTCCATCAGAGCTCCGCCCCCATCACCTTCATCGGCCACACCCATCTGCAGGGCGGCTTCGCTCTCGACGGCCACGCGCCCGCCGCCCATTGGCACGAGCTCCGCCCCCAATTTCACTCCCGCGCCGACGCCGAAACCTGGACCCTCAAGCTCTCTCCCGGCAAACGCCACCTCCTCAACCCCGGCTCCGTTGGCCAGCCCCGCGATGGCGACTGGCGCGCCGGCTTCGCCCTCTTCGACACCGAGTCCGCCGAAATTGCCTTCCACCGCGTCCCCTACGACGTCACTGCCGCCCAAGGCCACATCCTGATGGCCGGCCTCCCCGAACGCCTAGCCGCCCGCCTCCGTGAAGGCCGCTAGAACCAATCTCTACGCAGCAAAAAACCTCTGCCAGTACGGCACCTTGCGACAGAGTAGTAGTTTCGTAGTCGCCTCCGAAAACGCCGCTTCAGGGAATTGGAAGCCATCTACTCACGACGGCCCACTCTTCTTGTGCGGAAGCTCTTCTGCACGGATTCGGGCAAATCATCGACCTCGCCAATCACCTCAACACCGCCGTCCTCCCCCAACTCACCACCGTCGGCAAGCCTTCGCCACCGTCACCCACCACCGCAAAGCCTGATCGCCGCACACAGTCAGACCTACTCCGCATGCGCCAGCGTCTCCCCACTCGGCCCCACCTGCACCTCACCCTTCTTCGCTCCCTTGCGCGTCGTCGCCTCATACGCCACCAGCCTTCCACCCTTCGTCAGCGACTCCACCTTCGCGATGGTCGCGCCCGCCGCCTTCGCCTGCAGCCCCGCCTTCACCGCATCCGGCAGCCTCTCAAACGCCACCTCTTCCTCGATCTCGTTCAGCGTCCCATCCTCCGCAACCTGCAGATCGCGGCTGTGGCCTGAGACCATCGTCTCCGCCTCGTACACCTTCTTGCCACCCTCGCGCTCCGTGGCAAACCCCTTGATCGTCGCTCCCTTTGTCTCCCGGTCGATCGTCGCTCGCACCGCCGCCGGCAGCTCCGCTCGCCTAAGCTTCTTCTCCTGTGCCCGAACTGTAACCACACTCACCGTGAGTGCGAGCGCCATACCGATGGCAGTACCTTTACCGAAGCTGGTCCGATTGAAGTTGGTCCCCTCGAAGCTGGTCATCTACTCTCTCCTGAGTGCTCCTCTGAGGAGCACTGAAACCAGTCTCAGCGCCGCGCCTTAAACCAGCCTGAACGATGTGTGAGGATTACCTGAATGCCCCTCCTCTCTCCCGTCCACCGCCTCGCCCTCGCGCTCTTCCTTTCCTTCGCCACCCCAGCCCTCGCCGCCCCCACCTTCGGCTACACCGTCGTCGCCCGCTTCCCGCACGCCACCTCCAGCTACACCGAAGGTTTCTTCTTCCGTGACGGCCTCTTCTTCGAAGGCACCGGCCTCGAAGGCCACTCCGCCCTGCTCGTCTATCCTCCCGCCACCGGCGTTCCCATCCAGACCTTAAATCTCCCGCCCGACCTCTTCGGCGAAGGCATCGTCGACTTCGGCACCGAGCTCTTCGAATGGACCTGGAAGTCTCATCTCTGCTTCGTCTACGACCGCGCCACCCTCCATCTCCTTCGCCAACTCCCCTACACCGGCGAGGGCTGGGGCATGACCCGCACCCCCAGCGAGATCATCACTTCGGACGGCACCGACACCCTCCGCTTCCGCGACCCCGCCACCTTCCGCGAAATCCGCCACATCACCGTCCACGATGGCTCCACCCACATCCGCGACCTCAACGAGCTCGAGTTCATCCACGGCGAGATCTACGCCAACCTCTGGCACACCGACACCATCGCCCGCATCTCCCCCGCCGACGGCCACATCCTCAGCTGGATCGACCTCACCGGCCTCCTCCCCGACTCCGACCGCCTCTCCCCCGAGTCCGTCCTCAACGGCATCGCCTTCGATCCCATCCACGACCGCCTCTTCGTCACCGGCAAACAATGGCCCACCATCTTCGAAATCAAACTCTCCCCCACCCCCAGGTAGCGCGCAGCGACTATCGGCACACGTCCCTCCCGGCGCATCGACTGTCATCTCGACCAAAGGCCGATCCGTTGCAGCCGCAGCGAAGAGATCCGCCGTCCTTTCGCAGGCAAAGATCCACCTGGACAAACCGCAGCGTTACCGGCAGCCGGCTCAATCCTCCGTCGGCCCAGCCTCACCCTTCATCCGCGACCGCGCATCCTTCATCCGCCCCGTCGCCGGCACCATCTCGCCCGCTGCCGCCATCCCCATCCGCGGCATGTTCGCGTACACCGTCTCGTATCGCCCGGCGCTCACGCTGTACGTCTCGTGAAAGATCCCCACCGACCCATTCCCGCCGATCGCCCGATTGAATGCCGCCCACGCCGGCAGATGTTCCAGGTCCTTCGCATGGGCGTACGCATGCAGCAGCTCAAAGCTCCGCCAGTACTGCAGCACCATCACCGTGCGCCCACTCAGGTAACTCTCTGCATGCAGCAGCCCCAGCTCCGGCCGCCGCTTCAGCTCCGCCAGCATCCGCGGCATCGCCCGCACTACCGGCATCCACTTATGCACCTGATGCGGCTTGTTCACTCGCATCCCGATCAGGAACACCACAAAATCCCCGTCAATCCGCCCCGCGAACCGCCCCCTGAAGATCTCCGCCATACCATTCTCCGTGTCAACAGCCTACGCCGACCGCTGCTCTTCCAGCTGCTCCGCCATCTCTTCCCATTCCCGTGTCACCACCGCCAGCCGCACCCGCATGCCGGATACCCGCGCCGCCAGCTTCTGTGCCTCGTCGGCCGTCGTAAATACCGCCATCTGCCCCTCCGCCGCCGCAATCGCTTCCTCCAGAGCCGGTATCTCTTCCTCCGCCGCCGCGACCTTCTCTTCCATCTGCTTCAGCTTGATCGGATTCAGCTTCTTCACCGGCTCCTTTACCGCCGCCGCCACAGGTGCCTTCTCGACCGCATCGTCCGGTACCGGCCGCTCCGTCGCACTTCCAACTGTGCTCGGATTGGTTACAGACGCAATCACACTCTCCGGCCCACCCTGCTTCCGCCACAGATAATCCTCATAGTTCCCCGGATACACATGCACCCGCCGGTCCTCCACCTCGAACACTCGTGTCGCCAGCCCATCGATAAAGTACCGGTCGTGCGACACAAACAAAACGGTACCGGAGAAGTTACGAATGGCATCCAGCAGCACGTCCTTCGCCCGCAGATCCAGATGGTTCGTCGGCTCATCCAGCAGCAGCATGTTCGCCGGACTCACCAGCATCTTCGCCATCGCATACCGGTTGCGCTCCCCACCGCTCAACACCCCCAGTTGCTTGAACACATCATCGCCCGAGAACATAAAGCACCCCAGCAAACTCCGCAGCTCCACAACCGGCACCTTGGTTGCCGTCGATGCAATGTCATCCAACATCTGCGCATTGCTATCCAGCACCTTGTACTGGTCCTGCGCAAAGTAGTCCGCCAGCACATTATGCCCCAGCTTGATCTCGCCCTTGGTCGGCGGCTCCAGGTTCGAGAGCATGCGGATCAACGTCGACTTGCCCGCGCCATTCGCGCCCACCAGCGCAATTCGGTCCCCGCGCTCAATCGAAAAACTCACGTCTTCGAGAATCGTCTTCGTCCCGCCATCCTTCATGGGATACACCTTCGTCAGGTGCTTCACGTCGATCACCGTCCGCCCACTTGCCGGCGGCTGCGGAATCGTAAAGTGAATCGTCGCTTCCTCCTCCGGAATCTCGATCCGCTCGATCTTCTCCAACTCTTTGATCCGGCTCTGCACCTGCTTCGCCTTCGTCGCCTGCGCCCGAAATCGATTGATAAACGCCTCCAGCGCCTCGATCCGATCGCGCTGGTTCTTGTACGCGCTCAGCAGCTGCGTCTTGCGCTCTTCCTTCTGCTTCACAAACTTCTCGTACCCACCCACGTAGAAGTGCGCCCGCTTGTTCCACAGCTCCACAATCTTCCCGACAGTCACGTCAAGAAAATACCGGTCATGCGAAATCAGCACAAACGCCCGGTCGTAGTTCTTCAAATACTCTTCCAGCCAGTTCCGCGTCTCCAGATCCAGATGATTCGTTGGCTCGTCCAGCAGCAGCAGGCTCGGCTTTTCGAGCAGCAGCTTCGCCAGCGCAATCCGCATCTGCCACCCACCCGAAAACTCCTCCGTCCGCCGCTCCCAGTCCTCCTTCGGAAATCCCAGCCCGCCCAGCACCGTCCCCACCTGGTAGTCCAGCGTGTAAATGTCATGCGTCTGCATCAGGTCCATCACCTCACCAAACCGCTCCGCCGCCGCCTCATACTCCGGGCTCCCCTCCGCGTGCTGGCTCAGCTTCGTCGACAGCTCCTCCGACTCCCCTTCAAGCCCGCGCACCGCGTCAAACACGCTCAGACACTCCTCGAACACCGTCTTGCCGCGCATCGTCAACCCATCCTGCGGCAGGTACCCGATCGTCATCCCCTTCTGCTTCGACATCGTGCCGTAGTCCAGCCCCTCCACCCCGGCCAGCACCTTCAGCAGCGTCGACTTCCCCGTCCCGTTCCCACCCACCAGCCCCGATCGCTCGCCCGGCGTAATCAGCCAGTTCACGTCCTCATACAGCAGCTTCTGCCCGAAGCGCTTCCCAACACCAGAAAGTTGCAGCATCCCTCTATCCTCTCATCCACCCGTCTCTCGCCCCTCCAGCCGCCCCTCGGAGCGAAGCGCATCGCCCACCTCCTCACCCCCTCTGCTAAGGTCAAAGCAGAGCTTTCGTTGGCTGAACAACTGCACCTTCCCGAAGTCGATCCGGCTCCCCAACCCCGCCCGCCGGATCTCCTCCCCGATCAGCGCGCACCGCTGGGCGGTACCGCCCCCGTCTGGCTCCAACGCCTCTCCCTTCTCATCCTCGTCCTCTTCTGCGTCTATCTTGGCGTCCTCGTCATGGTCCTTCCCTGGTGGAGCCGCATCTGGGACCACAACGCCTTCATCCAGGCCCGCCCCACCCTCCGCGCCTTCCTCCACATCGGCGCCGTCCGCGGCCTCATCTCCGGCCTCGGCCTCCTCGACATCTGGATCGGCATCTCCGAAGCCGTCCACTACCGAGACCTCCGTAGCTAAACTCCGTGACATAGTGCGGTCGCTGCCGCGACGTCTGTGGCTGACTCAAACAGCGTTGCGCATCCCACTTGGTTGTCATTCCGAGCCTCAGCGAGGAACCGCTTCTCTCCCGGGAACGCCAGTACGTGCCTCAGCACCGCCAGCCTCAACCCCGCCCACTCCCCAAACCACATCCGGCTCCCATCTCGCGTCCAACAAACCAGCCATGCGCGACCTCCTCACCTTCACCGCCCTCCTTCTCGCTGCAGCCCTCGCCCCCGCCCCCGCCCAAACCCCCAAAAACTCCGGCCCCACCACCCTCTCCTCCACCGCCGCTCCAGCACCACAGACCGCTACCACCGTCAGCGTCCCGATCAAAGACGGCGACCCCGCCACCGTCACCGGCACCCTCGCCCTTCACACCCGCGCCGGCCAGCAGATCCTCGTTATCGAGTCCCCTACCCCCTATCGCCTCCTCCTCCCTCCCGGCCACCTCGGCACCCCCGCAAAAATCATCCGCGACATCGCCTTCATCCTTCCCGGCCAGACCGCCGTCATCGCCCCCTTCGCCGGCCGCACCGTCACCGCCGTCGGCAAGCTCCACATCGACCCCAACTCCACCACCTCCTGGAACGGAGCCACCCTCGAAAGCACCACCGTCCTCCTCCCCGGCGGCAAACAACTTCACGCCAAACACTAGCCCCCAGCAAACCTGCTCTGTCTCTCTTTTTAGGGAGCCTTCTGAGCGCAGCGAAGAACCCCGCAGGTCGCGTTCAACCACGGAGCGCCGCGACGCACATCCCCCACGCCCCGCACCGTCCAGTTAGTTGTCATTCCGAGCATCCAACCCCCGGGAGACACCATGCACGCCACGAACCCGCCACCCCTCAACCAGGCCCCCCTCGCCTACGAAGACGCTACTTTTCTCGACTCCTCCGAAGGCCGCCCCCTCCGCATCCTCGCCGAGTACGCCGAACCCATGGCCCGCTTCCGCGCCCAACGCATCGAAGACACCGTCGTCCTCTTCGGCTCCGCCCGCATCCACTCCCGCGAATCCGCCACCACCACCCTCGAAGCCCTCCTTCACTCCACCTCCCCTAAGACTGTCATCCCGACCGAAGCCGCAGGCGAAGCAGAAGGGCCTGCTTTCTCCGCTCCTGCAGCTAACGCTCCCGCTCTCGATGCCGCCCGAACCGCCCTCGATATGTCCCGCTTCTACGAGGACGCCCGCTCCCTCGCCCGCCTTCACGCCGCCTGGGCTCACACCCTCCCCGGCCCCCGCCATCGCTTCGTCATCACCTCCGGCGGCGGCCCCGGCATTATGGAAGCCGCCAACCGCGGCGCGTGGGAGGCCGGCGCCAAAACCATCGGCCTTAACATCACCCTCCCCTTCGAGCAGCGTCCCAACCCTTTCATCACCCCCGAGCTCTCCTTCAACTTCCATTACTTCTTCATGCGCAAGTTTTGGTTCGCCTCCCTCGCCAAAGCCCTCGTCATCTTCCCTGGCGGCTTTGGCACGCTCGACGAAGCCTTTGAAATGCTCACCCTCGCCCAGACCGGCAAACTCGGCAAAAAGATCACCGTCATCCTCTATGGCACCACCTTCTGGCAGAGCATCCTCAACCTCGATGCCATGGCCGCCCACGGCGTCATCGCCCCCCGTGACCTCGACCTCTTCCACTTCGCCGACACCCCCGAAGCCGCCTTCGCCATCCTCCAACGCGACCTCCTCACCCATCACCTCAACCCCGCCCCGGCCGCCATCCCCGATCCCACCCAGCCTGCCCTCACCCCACCCACCCAACCGATCCCCGACACCCCCGCTCCCTCTCCCCAACGCCTCCTAGGCCCAGACATAGCCCACACCCGCTAAACCCACCCAGCACAACCCCGCCGCAGCTGCTAACCACCAGCCAGAAAAAGCCGCCCGTAGGCGGCTTCTCTGCATCTGTGTCTGTCGAGCGAGCTACACCTTGCGGTTATCGACGGCCACAGTGTGGTGCTGCCGGCGCAATCCGGCCAAGCCGATAAGCCCCAGCAATCCAAGCCAACCGTAATCATGGTGCGGCTCGGTATCGCCCTGCCGAGTGTTCGTGGTTGAGCCTGAACCGGCGCTGTCTGACGTGCCGCCAGACTGTGCAAACGCACTTCCGGTCATTGCTGAGGCAACGAGTAAAACGAACACATTGAATTTCATGGTCAAAAGATCCTCTCTACATACAAAGGAATTGGATGCACACAACACGCGATAATCGCTCAGCCTGCCAACCTTTCCCATGAATTCCTGCGCATTGGCCTTGAATCAGCATGCGTCTCAGCCGGTGCGGTCTCTCCGCTGTCGGTGCATTCGCCCAGGGCGTAGCCGATCAGCAACGTACCCCATAACCGCCATCCCTCTCCCCACCCAGACGCGATACTCTTAATCGCGTGGGACCGATCCATCACGGCGCACCATCGCGCTCGCCAACACGGGCCTTTGCCAGGTCCTCCCTCCCCTTCGCCTTCCGTCCCGCGGCCTGCGTCCTCCTTTGCACCGCCCTCCCGGCCCTCGCCCAGCACCCCCTCCTTTTAGCCGACCTCCCCGAAGCCCCCCAGCCCCAATCCCAACCGCAGACCCCGCCACAGCAGCCCACCAGCATCCGTGGTATCGTCCTCGACCGCGACGGCGCCATGATCCCTGGCGCCCACATCACCCTCTCTCAGCCCTCTCCCGGCACCTTCACCCGCGAAACCATCTCCGCCCCCGACGGCACCTTTACCCTCTCCGGCCTCCCCACCGGCCCGTTCCTCCTCACCGTCATCACCCCCGGCTTTGCCACCCTAACCACCTCCGGTCTCGCCACCGCCAACCAAACCTCCCAACTCTCCCCCATCACTCTCCATCCCGGCATCGCCAGCGACGTCGAGGTCACCCTCACCCGCACCGAAATCGCCGAAGATCAGATCCACGATCAGGAGCAGCAACGCGTCTTCGGCGCCATCCCCAACTACTACGTCAGCTATCTGCCCCATCCCCTCCCGCTCACCTCTAAACAAAAGTTCGAGCTCGCCTGGAAGACCTCCATCGACCCCGTCTCCTTCGGCCTCACCGGCATCATCTCCGGCTTCCAGCAGGCCGACGACGATTTCCAGGGCTACAACCAGGGAACCACCGGCTACGCCAAACGCTTTGGCGCCAACTACGCCGACCTCGTCTCCGGCACCGTCATCGGCGGCGCCATCCTCCCCTCCCTCCTCAAGCAGGATCCCCGCTACTTCTACAAAGGCGCCGGCTCCGTCCACCAGCGCCTCGGTTACGCCATTGCTATGTCCGTCATCTGCAAAGGCGACAACGGCCATTGGCAACCCAACTACTCCGGCATCCTCGGCAGCCTCGCCGCCGCCGGCATCTCCAACGCCTACTACCCCGACACCGACCGCAACGGTGCCGGCCTCACCTTCCGCAACACCCTCATCGGCACCGGCACCACCGCCATCCAGAACATCTTCCAGGAGTTCCTGGTCCGCCACCTAACCCCCCGCACCCCCAAACTCCCGCCCCCCGCCGCATCCATGCCCACGCCCCACACCCCATAAGCTGTCATTCCGAGCAATCCAGGGTCCCCCAGCGACCACACTTGCTCGCTGGGGTGGAAAGGTCAAGGAGCGCATCTGCTCGCTGGGTTGGAAAGCCAGGGACCCCCGTACTCGCCTTTAGCCACGGAGCGCAGCGACGCAAACCTACACCACCCGCCGCCACGTCTTGTTGTCATTCCGACCCAAAGGGAGGAACCCGCTTCTCTACCCGGGATCCCCACACTCACCGGGAATATTCGCCTTTAACCACGGAGCGAAGCGACGTACATCCGCCACCACCCCCATCAATTAGCGCCCCATTCTCGGTGCAGTCACGCCTCCGTCACACCCCATCCCCACACTCGCCTCGTATCCTCACCCCAAAGCGAGGTCCCTCCCCATGAGCCTCTCCAGCACCTCCTTCCTCTGGCGCGAGCCGAAAGCCCCCCACCCCTTCTCCACCGGCGTCTCCCTCCACTCCCACACCAACCAGTCCCGCGAAACCCTCGACTTCCTCGCCGAGCTTTCCACCGATTGGCCCTTCCTCCAGCCCGTCATGCGTCTCTTCGAGCGCCGCTGCGTCCGCTTCTCCGGCATCCATCCCGACTACGCCCGCGGCTATTGGACCCCACCCCTCAACCCCGCCGCCGCCTTCACCCTCGAAGCCACCCAGATCACCAACCTCAACCTCGCCGCCCTCGTCTCCCTCTCCGACCACGACGACATCCGCGCCCCCGATCTCCTCCGCTCCGTCTCCTTCGCCCCCGAAATCCCCATCTCCACCGAGTGGACCGTCCCTTTCGGCCACACCACCCTCACCCAAACATCTGTCCTTCCAACCGAAGTCGAAGACCCACCATCTCCTCTTGTTCGTTGTCACTCTGACCCTGAGCGTGCCAAAGTGAAGAAAGCCACGACCACGCTTTCTAGCTGTCCTTCTGAGCGCAGCGAAGATCCCCTGTACTTCGCCTTTAGCCACCGAGCGAAGCGACGCACACAAACCCCTCCACTGCCATCAACCGCCACCTGTTTCCACCTCGGCATCCACAACCTCCCGCCCGCCGATGCCACCACCTGGACGTCCCGCTTCGCCGCCCTCACCGCCACCCCCGCCCACGACCTCCCCTCCAGCCTCCACCGCGACGCCGTCCTCACCGATCTCCTCGCCGCCCTCCACGACCTCCCCGGCGTCCTCATCGTCTTCAACCACCCACTCTGGGACCTCTACCGCATCGGCGAAGCCCGCCACAACATCCTCGTCCACGACTTCCTCGCCCGCTTCGGCCAGTTCCTCCACGCCCTCGAACTCAACGGCCTCCGCAACTGGAAAGAAAACCGTGACGTCGCCGCCCTCGCCGGCCGTTGGAACATGCTCTCCATCTCCGGCGGCGATCGACACGGCATCGAGCCCAACGCCAACATCAATCTCTCCCGCGCCTCCACCTTCACCGGCTTCGTCCACGAAGTCCGCCGCGAGCGCTCCTCGCACGTCCTCTTCATGCCCCAGTACGTCCAGCCCTGGAAGCACCGCATCCTCCAGTCCACCCTCGACGCCGTCCGCAACCACCCCCATCTCCCCCAGGGCTCCCAACGCTGGGACGAGCGCGTCTTCCACCCCGACAGCACCGGCGACATCAAACCCCTCTCCACCCTCTGGATCTCCGGCGCCCCCACCCCCTTCATCTCCACCGTCCTCGCCGCCGTCCGCCTCCTCGGCGCCCGCCCCGTCGCCGCCCCCCTCCGCTTCGCCTGGTCCCAGAACCGCACCGAAGCTACCGCCAAACGCCTCGCCCTAACCGCCGAAGCCTGATCCAGCACCGCCAATCCAACCACCACCACCGTCATCTCGACCGAAGGCCAAAGGCCGCAGTGGAGAGACCCCTTCTTTCAAAAGGCCATCACCACAGGCACCGCCAATCAACCACACCCACCAGCACCAACCACCAAATCCTCACAAACGAGACCCCCCGCGCCGTCGTACCCTAAACCATGCGCCCACCTCGCGTCGCCTTCTTCACCGACTCCTTTCACGAGGTCAATGGCGTCGCCCACACCAGCCGCAACTTCGCCGCCTTCGCCCATCGCCGGGGCCTTCCCTTCCTCAGCGTCCGCGCCGGCTCCGCCCCACCCACCTCCGTCGACGACTTCCACACCCTGGAGCTCCCGCGCTCCCGCACCGCCATCTCGCTCGAAAAAGATCTCCACTTCGATCCCCTCTTCTTCCGCCACGCTCGCATCATCGATCGCGCCCTCCGCGCCTTCCGCCCGGACGTCCTTCACATCACCGGCCCCAGCGAGCTCGGCCTCTTTGGCGCGTACTTCGCTTGGCGCCACCGCATCCCACTCGCCGCCTCCTGGCACACCAACATCCACGAGTACGCCGGCCGTCGCATGCACTGGCTCACCCGGCATCTCTCCCCAAATCACGCCACACGTCTCGAAAAATCTGTCGAGCGCCTCTCTCTCTCGGCTACCGTCCGCTTCTACCGTCTAGCCCGCGTCCTCTTCGCTCCCAACCCTGATCTCTGCACCCTCCTCGAGCGTCTCTGCAATCGCCCCTGCCACCTCATGCAGCGCGGTGTCGACACCGACCTCTTCACTCCTGCGCGACGGTCGCGAAACCTGCTCCAAACACCCCTTAACCTCGACGAAACCCCGCTCTACCCCGACGAAAACACGCTTCTTTTGGGCTTTGTAGGCCGTCTGTCGATCGAAAAGAACGTGTCTCTCCTCCCCCGAATCCAGGCCTCCCTCCGACACGCCGGCATCATCAACACCCGCTTTCTCATCGTCGGTCAGGGAGGCCTCGAAGCCCAATTGCATCAACAACTTCCGGACGCCATCTTTGCCGGCGTTCTCCGCGGCAAAGCCCTCGCCGAGGCCTACAGCAACATGGATCTGCTCGTCTTCCCCTCCCACACCGACACCTTCGGCAACGTCGTCCTCGAAGCCCTCGCCTCCGGCGTCCCCGCCGTCGTCACCCCGGACGGTGGACCCTGCCACATCGTCCGTCCCGACACAGGTTATATCGTTGAAGATGAAGGGTTTGCCAGCGCCATCGCAAACCTCCTCCAAGACCCCGCAGGCCACCAAAACATGCGCTTGGCGGCCCGCGCCTACGCCCTCACCTACAGCTGGGACGCCGTCTTTGAGAAGCTCTACACCGCCTATAAACCTCTCATTACCAATGGCTTACCGGCCTAACTGCCCCAGGTACACCCCATAGGCCGGCAAGCTCACATTTCCCAAAGGCATCGCTCCCATCCCCTTGTCCGACCGCAGCACTGCTTTCAGGAACAATCCATGGGTCCGCAACTTTGCTAAACCTTGTGTTAAGTTAAACTTGAAAGCCGTACCGCGAAAATTTACCACCGCCACGAGCGGCTGCCCCGCCCGAGCTTGCCACACTGACACCAACGCCCCCGCATCATCCTCATTCAAAAGCGTTTGCTCCCCCGCCAGCAATGCCGCATTGCCTCTGTGCAGCCCAATCATCCGCTGATACCAGGCAAACGTCTCATCCCCGGGCAACTCCACCGCCATCGCTGCGGAGGCCTTGCGCGCCGCCGCAGCACGCCTCGCGTTCGCCGCCGCCGCCGGACTGGTTGCCGTCTCAACTGCTTTCGTTTCAACAGCTTCGCGCTGCGCCTCCTGGGTCCGCGCCTCCTCCTCCGGGCCTATGCCAACGTCCTGCGCCCGCAGCGCAACGCTCCCTCGAACCATCAGCAGCGCCGTAGAGCGCGCCTTCGCCTCATCCCCTGCAACCGCCGGCGCCGTCGCACTCACCGTCGCAACACTCACCGCCGTCGAACTTCTCCGAGCCGCTTCAATCGAAGAGCGAACCGCTGTTATATCAGTTGCTTGCGGCCCACCCCCAAACCCCTGAAGCGTCGCGAACACCATATCCAGACCGTTACCAACCTGCCCCGAGGCACCTTCCTCCACACCGCCAGCCAGGACGCGATCGCCCACGTATCCCCGCAGCACTCCTCGCAGCGCTCGCACCTGATCGTCTGAACGGCCGGCATCTCCTTGTAAATAAAGGCCGCTTACACCGCGGTTCAACCAGAAACGCGCATCTGCCAAAAGCGCATTCCCCACAAGCGTCGTCGGCAACTCCACCATCAGCCGAATCCGCCGCCCACTCGCCTCGCGCATCAGCTGATCGAAATCGTCCAACGTCCCATAGTTCGCCGCAAGTTGTGGATCGGCACCGTTGCTTCCCGCTGGAACCCCAACATCAATCCCACGCAACAGAACGGCATCCGTTCCGAGCGTTTGCAGATCGCCAAGCTGCAAGCGGGTGTGGCTCAACACCGTGCGATCTCCCGCACTTTCCGGCGAAACCTCAACGATGACCGAGTTACGCCACCACTGCGCGACCTTCATTCCAGAGCCCGCCCAGCCCGGTCGAGCAAGGGTCTGCGCCTTCGCATCGCGAACCGGCGCGAACGCACTGGCCAGCAACGTAGCCAGAGTTACCGCTCTTACTGCAATTTGCTGAAGATCAACGCGGCAACGCCGCAATTCCCTGTCTTTGATCATAGAGCGATGCTAACCGAGTACATAGGCATCCTCCAGATCGGGCAAGGAAGAGACAAGTCCACATGATCGAATACGCCGATCACTCCGCACTCTGCAGTCGACAGCTATGGCCAGTAAGGCAATCTCAGCTCGCATTGTGCCCTGATTGACGAAGAGCAACGCAGTCCGTAGCCTGAGCGGGTGCGTCTCCTATCCGCTTTCTCCTCTGCTGCCGCGCTCACCTTCTCGCTTCTTCCCTCCACCGTCATCGCCGCCGGTGTTCCGCAGCATGTCGCCACCATTGACGGCTCGCACTTCGTCGTCGACGGCAAGCCATTCCAGATCATCTCCGGCGAGATGCACTATCCGCGTATTCCGCGAGCGTACTGGAAGGATCGTCTGACGAAGCTCAAGGCGATGGGGCTGAACACGGTCACCACCTACGTGTTTTGGAACGCGCACGAGGCCACCCCTGGGCACTACGACTTCTCCGGCCAGAACGACATCGCGGAGTTCATCCGCGAAGCGCAACAGGCAGGCCTCTTCGTCATCCTCCGACCAGGTCCCTACGTCTGCGCGGAATGGGAGCTGGGCGGCTACCCCGCATGGCTGCTCAAAGATCGGTCGATCGAGCTGCGTGGCCGTGATCCGAAGCTCGCCGCCGCTACCGACGCCTGGTTCACGCAGCTCGGAAGGCAATTGCAACCATTACTGTTACAGAACGGCGGACCGATTCTCGCGACGCAGGTGGAAAACGAGTACGGCTCCTTCGGCAACGACCATGAGTACGTCGAGTCCATCCACCACATGCTGCTTCAGCATGGTCTCGCCGCCCCCATTCTCTACACCGCCGATGGCCCTTCCGTGGTGCCGAAAGGATCTCTGCCCAAGCTGCCAGCCGTCATCAACTTCGGCACGGGTGACGCCCGCGCCTCCTTCGCCGAGTTCGCATCCATCCGCCCGACCGGCCCGCGCATGAGTGGCGAGTACTGGGCTGGCTGGTTCGATCATTGGGGCACAAAGCATGAAACGCGAGCCGCCGCAGCCGAGGCCGAAGAACTCGCCTGGATGTTGGCGCAGGGCTACTCGGTGAGCCTGTACATGGCCGATGGCGGGACCAGCTTCGGTTGGATGAACGGCGCCAACAGCGACGGCAAGAACTACGAACCAGACACCACGAGCTATGACTACGACGCGCCAGTCAGCGAGAACGGCGACCTTTCGCCGAAGTTCTTCGCCTTCCGCGACGTCATCGCCAAGGCAACCGGAATCACGCCGCCAGCGGCATCAACTTCGACAAAGCGCAAGACTTTTGCCGTGGAGCCTGCCATCGAGTCGGCCTCGCTCTGGACCAACCTTCCGGAGCCCGTGACCTCGCCCACTCTCCTCACCATGGAAGATCTCGATCAGAATTACGGATACGTCCTCTACAGCACGATACTTGCGGCAAACACCGGCGGCGATCTGAAGCTCGACGGCCTGCACGATTACGCGCAGATCTACGTCGATCGAAAGCTGCTGGGCACACTCGACCGCCGGCTGAACCAGAACACGATCGCGCTTCCGCCAGCCGCCGTTCCGCGCACGCTCGAGATCCTGGTTGAGAACACGGGCCGCGTCAACTACACCTCCCTCATTCGCACCGAGCGCAAGGGTCTTACCGGCGCCGCAACGATAGCTGGCGTGGCCCTGGGCCCATGGGAGATCTACTCCCTGCCGCTCGCTGGCGTAACCGATCCGGCAACATTCCCCTACACCGCAACTGCGTGCTCCGGTCCCTGTTTCTATCGCGCGAAGCTCGCAGTCACGGCTCCCGCCGATACCTACCTGGACCTGAGCGGCAACGCCAAGGGCTTCGTTTGGCTCAACAAGTCGCCGCTCGGCCGCTTCTGGAACGTGGGCCCGCAATACGCGTTATGGACGCCCGGCGCCTGGCTGCACAGCGGCGCAAACGAGGTCATCCTGTTCGATCTCATGGGCAAGGGCAAGCCACACCTCAGCACATCCGCCGATTGGGTAGCGACCCCCACTGTTGCAATCGCTACCGCCTCAGCCGCTGCCAAATAGCTCGCCTACACAACCTCGGCCGGCGCCTCACTGAAAGTAAACTCGACCATCTTTTCACCCAGCACCGGATGCTTCGCATGTAGGGTGACGGTTCCGGCCTGTTCCTTGGCCCGAACCCAGATCGCGCCCGTACCACCGATCAGACTGAACGGATTGTCGCCGATGATCTCGGCCGACCCATCAAGCCGCAGCTCGATCGCGTCAGCAGCAAACGGGCGAACGCGTCCATACTCGTCATTCACGCGCAGCACGACACGCACAGCGTCAGCGCCATCCGCCACCAGCTTCGTCTCATCCGGCAGAATGGCAAACTCCTGGTCGACCCCTTTGCCCGAATAGCTCTTCGAGATGACCTGCTTACCTGCAATAAATCCGTCAATGCGCAGGTCGCCCCACGCCTTCACCTTGCCATTCAGCGGAATGTTGAACGGCGGATACTTCAGATGAGCAAAGCGCGTCCGGTCCGGATCGCCTTCCGCCACCATCTGCCACTCTTTTCCGTCATTCACGAACAGCTTCAGATGGTCGCAGTTGGAGCTGATCAGTGCATCCATAAAGTTGATCGACTCGTCATTCTTCGCCCAATGAAACGACGGCTCAAGCACAATCTCCTCCACCGGCTCACACATCGATTTATAGAAGCCCGCCGCTGGCTTCGGCGTTCGAAAAATATCCATCACGCCGTGGTAGCAGATGCGATCGCCGGAGCCGAAGTTAGAGTGTGTGTTGTAGTCGAACGCACACCATCCGATGCCACCGGCATACTGCGGGTTCGAAGCAAGCTGATCGTGCACCCGCACGTGGCGAATCGTATGCTCCTGCAGCCGCTCCTTGCTGTCGATGGTCTTCGTCGGGAAGGTGTGGCCAACAAACTCCGTGTTCAGGTACCGGGGGTGATTCGGCGCCTTCAATGGAAACCCGAAATCGTTCATCGTAAACACATCTTCCAGAAACTCGGATTCCTGAAAGTAGCGAATACCACCCGTCTGCCGGCCTTTATCCAACGCATGCGCCAAGGCGTTTGTGCGCGTGTAGAAATCATGGTTGTCACGCGATTCGTTAATGCGAACACCCCACAAAATCACTGATGGATGGTTCCAGTCGCGCCGAATCATGCGGCGTACGTTGTCGACCGCGACATCCTGCCACGGCTTCGGCCCAATGTGTTGCCAGCCCGGAATCTCTTCAAGCACCAGCAGCCCAATCTCGTCGCACTCGTCCAGAAAATGGCGCGACTGCGGATAGTGCGAGGTGCGAACAATGTTGCAGCGAAGATCGTGTCGCAGAATTCGCGCGTCCTGTCGTTGCGGGCGCGCCGGCATCGCCTGCCCCACCCAGGGAAATGTCTGGTGTCGATCGAGCCCGTGCAGCTTGATCACCTTGCCGTTGAGCGAAAATCCCTGGTCCGTAAACAAGGCCTCGCGAAACCCGATACGCCGTATATCTTCGTCGATCACATGACCGTTCTCAAGCAGCTGCACAGCCACTGTATAGAGCTTCGGATGGTCGAGATCCCAAAGCTCCACTGGTTCGAGCTTACTCAGCGTAAGCGTGTGGCCAGCACTGTCGATCGGCATGCTCGGACCAGCGCCTGCCGCTTGCCCATCATCCGCATTCACCCGTTCGATCGGAGCCGGTGTCGGCACCCGCTCCGTAGCCCGAGCCAGCACTCGATCGCCATCAAGCAACTCCGCACGAAGGTAGAACTTGCCAGACGATGTTCCCGAAGCGCGATCCAGAAAACAGGTCACATCTACCGTCGGTGTCTTGCCGAGAACCCCCTTCGGTTCGGCGTGAATGTTCTCGATGAAGGTTTGCGGCACCACTCGTAACGCCACCTCACGGTAGATCCCACCAAACGTCAGGTAATCGATCTCGTTGCCAAACGGCGGAATGTCCGCACGCTCCGTCGAGTCCACATCTACCGCCAGAACGTTGCGTCCCGTGGGGTCGAGCAGGCCAGTCAACTCGAATGAGAACGGGGTATACCCGCCCTTGTACTCACCAATCCGCTTGCCATTCAACCACACAGTCGAAGCAGTCATCACACCCTCGAAGTCAACGAAGATGCGCTTTCCCTCGGCCTCTGCGGGCACCTTGATCGGTCGTCGATACAGCGAAACAAACTCATAACTCTTGTCGGCAAAACTGTGCCAAGGCAGCCTGACATTTGTATGCGGAATGGTTACAGACGTGAAACTGGCGTCATCGAACTCGACGCCATGCGCCGCCTCGGTACTGCTGGGCGAATACCGCCATCCGCGGTTCATGCTTAATACCAAGCGGCCCGGAGCAGTCGCAGCAGCCTTCTCCCCCAGTGCGGAAGGAGCAAGTTTCGTGGCGGCAAGAGCCGTGCCGGATGTCTTCAGAAATCGCCTACGGTCCATGGAAGTCCTGCCAATCAGAAAAGATCGATGCGGCTTCCATGTAACCACAGTCGAGCAGGTTTCTGCGAACCTGGAACGTCATGCCGTGAGAGCGTTCCGCAAGAAGGACACCAACTTCCCTCAGGACTTACCATTCCGATGTTTGCCGCGAGGCGCTTTGGCCTTACCGGACTTCGCCGCAGCCGTCGCGCCAACCTTCGCCGATGCCGCTGCTAAACTTTCGTTGAGCGTTCGTCCCCCGGACTCGTTTCTTAAAGCACTCTCGCCGGCGTCAGAGATCGCCTCTGCTGGCGGAGCCGGCACGACCGCACCAGCTCCATTGCGATTGGCTGGGTCGGTTTCGCCTGCTGCCGGCGCTGATCTGCTCGGGGCTGTGTCACTCCCCGGCTTTGGCGCACCGTTCCACAACGTCAGAAAGCGATCCACCTCGTAGCCCGCCTGCTCCGCGAGCAAGATTGCACGCGACACCGTGTCCTCGATCGTCGCCAGCGATGCCGAAACCTTCTTCTCCGCAACTGAAATCAGCGGCGGCAGCTGCATCCAGCTCAGCACGGTCGCAAACTGTTCCTTGTTCATGTAGTGCACGCCGTCCGACTGGTTAATGCCGGCAAGCCACTGCACATCGCCGTCACGCCAGAAGACCTCCGTCCCGAGTACGGCCGCCGGCGCCTCGCTTCCTGGTGACAGTAGCAGACGCACGCGTGCAGCCGCTCGCCACGCTTCGTCCCCTTGCAGCTCCAGCGCAGAAAAGATCTCCGCGAGCGCAGATCGCAGCTGCATTTGATCGAACAGCTCCGGGCTGACCAGCAGCTCGGAGGCATGCAAAATCGTCCACGCCAGCACCGGCGCCCATACCGGCGTTGTCCCTCCGGCACCTAGGCTTGGAAGAACGCCGCGCACCGAAGCTGGCCATGCGGAGGAGAACTTCTGCTCAAGCGTAGGAAGCGCGAGCGCGGCTCGCATGAGGTACCGCAGCGTCGTGACAGAGCTTAAAGAGACTGCCTGCGTCTCCCCTGCCGCGTGTTCCCCTGCCGCAAACTGCCGCAGTTGCTCGAAGAAGTACCCAGCCGCACCCAGAACACCTTCTAGGCGTGTGTCCAATGCCAGCTCCGCGTCGTCGCTTACCTTGGCACTTTTGTCCGACACCTTCCCCAATGCCTTTTTAGTCCGCGCGGTTTCTGGTGAGCCTGCGGTGGCCTGCTCCTGCGCGATCTGCAGCAGAGTCTGAAGGTGATCGCGGCTCAGCGCCTGCCGCAGCGCCTCGTGAAGCGGCCGCAGGCGCAGCTTCGAGAGGGCCTCCTCGAGGTTGTGCACGCCGGCGCCCTGCAGGCCATCGCACAGCTGGTCCCACGGCGCTTCGGCCGTCGCTTGCAGCTCGCGAAAGTTCTGCAGCACCACGTTCTGATACCCACGCAAATCTACGCTCAACCCATGGTGCTCAAAGTCTCGCGATCGCCGCAGAAACCACAATCCGCGCGCTGCATCGTGGTATCCGATCATTGTCCCGTCGTCCGCCCGCAGATTCATCGCCTCGCTGAGTTGCCGTTGGCGTGCCTGGCCGGTGTACTTATCCATGAACGCAACCGAGGTATGGATCGTTCCGCGCGTGCTGCCGTAGGTGTTGTTGTAAAGAATCAACGCCCGGTCATTCCTCGATCGATTGGAGTAGGCGAACACGTTCTCATCCACCGTGCCCCCCTCCGTCCAGAAGTCATACATCACGAAGTTTGCGCTCTCGGCAAACACATGCCGACGCTTCAGCAGCGGCGCAATCTCCTTCTGGTGACGGGCGGCTAGCGCTTCGTTCGGCCACTCGTCTAGGCGCGCGCGCTTGTACTCCATCCCGTAGCGCTCCGTGAACCCTTCAATCTGCCCATGCCCGAACATAGGCAGGCCCGGCAACGTCGACATCAGTGTCGCCACGCCAAAGCATTTGTCGCCTGAGCCAAACTGATCGATTGTCGTCCGTTCATCCGGGTTCGACATGAAGTTCACGTACCGCTTCAGAATGTCCGGATCAAACTCTATTGTCTTCTTCAGGTACGAGCGATACTTTGCATTCTCTTCATCCCGCAGCATGTTCATGAACGCGCTGTTGTACACGCGGTGCATGCCCAATGTGCGAACGAAGTAGCCCTCCAGCATCCAGAAGGCCTCCGCGAGCAGAAGGGTTCCTGGCACTTCCACCGCAACGCGATCCACGACCTCGCGCCAGAACTCATGCGGCATCAGCGCGTCAAACTCTTCCTGCGTCATCGCAGATTCGGCTCGCGACGGAATCGATCCGCCAACCCCCGGCAATGGAAACCACAGCCGTTGCACATGCCGCTTCGCCAGTGTCATCGCGGCATCAAACCGAATAATCGGAAACAGCCGCGCCACATGCAGAATCGCTTGAATCACATGCTCGCGAACATACGCCTTCGAGTAGTCGAGCTGCGCCGTATCGTTCCAGGCAAAGGTCGTCCCATCATTGCCGTGATACACAAAGCGGGTGTCGCCACTGGCCTGCTGCCGCAGCCGGAAAACCACGGCGGCGTCAGTCTGGTCGAAGTAGTGATCCTCAATCTTGATCTCGACCCGAGGATCGGTCGATAGGTTGGGACCCTCAAAGCCGTACGAAGGAAACGGGCTCTCCGGCCGTGAGATAAACCAATCCGGGTGTTCAATGACCCACGTTGAATCGATGCCCATATGGTTTGGCACCATGTCACTCGCCAACCGAATGCCCGCCGTCGCCGCGCGATCTCGTAGATACTCATATGCCGCCGTTCCGCCTAGATCCTCTGCAATCTGGTAGTCCTTCAGCGAGTACGCCGAGGCGACCGAATCCTCCTGCCCGCGCAGGCGCTTGATCGTCCGGGAGGCAACACTGCGCTCCCACAAGCCAATCAACCACAACCCCGTCATGCCTCGGCTCGCCAGTAAATGCAGCTCCTCATCCGGAATCTGGTCTAGTCGATGGATGTGGCGGCCGTACTTCTTCGACAACTGCTCAAGCCACACATACGTACTCTTCGCGATCAGCACGACATTCGGCATCCATGCCTGGTCTTCGCTGAAAGCCTCGTACTCGTTCAACGGCGCCTGATGATCTTTGTCGTACTGACGCTGCCGCGCCTCTGCCTCCGAAAAGCCGACAAACTCGTCGCCAACAAATCCCGCTGCACCCCAGTCCTCTCCTCCTCGCCCTCCGAAGCGGCCCGGCGCTGGCGGATGAAACCGCATCCAGATCGCTATGTCTTCTTCGCGCAGCACATCGATCGCCAGCAGCGTTCGCCGCATCTCCTCGCCCAGATAGGGCGCCCACCGATTGCCGATAAAGTTGAGCTGCCCTGAGAGCGACTCCGGCGCCGCCAGCATCGGCGCGCGCAGCACATCGAACAGCGTGCCAGCCTCCGGGCTCCACTCCGGCCGCGTCACGAAGAAGCCTGGAAGCTCTTCCGTAACCTTCAAGTAGGCCGGATTCCCCGCTAAAGCCTGATCATCAAAGAGCTCCCGGAAAGGCGCAAACGCAGGATTGGTGTTCGCCAACCAAAGCAGCATCAACTCCTCAAACGCCGCCTCCCGATGAGCCATGTTCTCCGTCGTTCCGGCCAGCCACTCGTCCACCGTGAGCTCATGGCGAAAGACAGCCACCGTCGGAAACTGCTCGGCGAAGTCACGCAGCAGTTTGTCCATCTGCGCCGGTGGAATCTGCTTGCTGAACCAGCGCAGCGCCTCCGTCATCACCGCCGGATCCAGATCTTCTCGATAGCGCGCGACCACGGCATGACTCAGCTCGTCGATAAGTCCCATGGCAAACAACGCACCAGCATTCACCACCTCTGAAGCCTGCGCCGCGACACCCCGCAGCTCGTTCCATTGTGCGGCCAGCTTGCGGCTCGCAGCCACATTCCCAAAGATCACGTTGCCGTCGAACTCGAACAAAAGATCATCGAGTGCGAGCTTCTCTCGAAAAGCGCGCGAGATATGAAATTCCATGCTCTGATGTTCCTTCTGGAATCGGTGTTACTACACCGCTCTCTTGTTAGTGAAACACGAGTGCCAGCTACGACGGCTCCGGAAAAGGCGGAACACCAGCGAAACAGCGAACCGCGCAGGAACGAGATCTCTCTCGCCTTGGATGCCACGGCCGCTCACCGCTTGCACTCAGACCAAGTCACGGCCAGTCACCCCTCTACATAGCTATCGGCCAATAGCTACTGACCCCCTCTGCAAAGACTGCCTGCGCTCGCAGCCACGACAAAGCAGGATTACCGGGCAGCGATCGCATGAATCGCCCCGCACGCGTCCCGCACCGCGCCAATCGTGGTCCGTACCTGCTCTTCGGTCGTCACGTCACTCAATGTAAATCGCACCGCCGTCTGCGCGACAGCCGGATCGATCCCCATCGCCACCAGAACATGCGAAGCTCCGTCACTGCCAGCGGCACACGCCGATCCACTCGAACACAGCACCCCACGCTCCTCCAGTTGCAGCAGCACCGACTCTCCGCTGGTCCCCGGAAAGCAGAACGACGCACTGTTGGGCAGCCGATCCACCGGATGCCCCGTCAGCCTCGCCTCCGGCACCTCCGCCAGAACGCCACGAATCAACTCGTCGCGCAGACCCCGTAGACGATCGCTGCGCTCCGCCTGCGTCCTCGTTGCCATCTCGAGCGCCAGCGCAAACCCGACAGCGCCAGCCACATTCTCCGTCCCCGATCGTCGGCCGCGCTCCTGTCCGCCGCCATGCATCACCGGCTCGGCCTGCATGCGTCCCCGCAGATACAGCACGCCCGTGCCCTTTGGAGCGCCCACCTTGTGCCCGGAAAGGCTCATCGCATCGACGCCGAGCTCTCCCACGTTCAGGCGCAGCAGCCCGGCCGCCTGCACTGCGTCCGTATGCACCGGCACGTTCACCGCACGCGCTACCTGGACGATCTCGGCCATCGGCTGCGTCGTCCCCACTTCGTTGTTCGCCAGCATCACGGAACACAGCGTCGTCTCCGCATCCATCACCGCTCGCAGATGTTCGGAATCCACGCGCCCATATCGATCCACAGCGATCTCACTCACACGGAATCCATGGTGCCGCCGCAGGTAGTCACACGAGGCAAGCACCGCTTCATGCTCAATTGGCGTCGTCACCACGTGGCGGCCGAGCGGCATCGCCAGCGCCATCCCTTTGATGGCTAGATTGTCCGCCTCCGTTCCGCCCGATGTAAAGATAACTTCACTCGCCCGGCATCCAAGATTCGTCGCTACACTCGCCCGCGCTCCAGCCAGCGCACGCGCCGCCTGTTCTCCAAGCGAGTGGTGGCTCGACGGATTGCCGAACTCCCCCGTCAAAAACGGCCACATCGCCTCCAGAACTTCGCGCCGCACCGGTGTCGTCGCCGCCGCGTCCAGGTAGATCACGCGGCCACCTCACTCTGCACATCCAAACCCAGATCGAGCGACCGCACACTATGCGTCAGTGCGCCGACAGAGATGATGTCCACGCCCGTCTCCGCTATCGCCCGCACTGTCTCCAGCCGCACCGATCCGCTCGCCTCCACCAGCGCCCGTCCCGCAACCTGGTTCACTCCCGCACGCAACGCCTCGATCGAGAAATTGTCTAGCATAATGGTGTCCACGCCAGCCGCCAGCACCGCCTCAATCTGGTCCGCGCGATCCACTTCCACTTCCAAATGCGCTGTGTGCGGCAGTCTGCCGCGCACCTTCCGCAGCGCCTCGGTCAACGTTTGGCTTCCGTCTGCCAGCAGAATAGCCAAGTGATTATCTTTCGCCATCACCGCATCCGAAAGCGAAAATCGATGGTTGTGCCCGCCTCCACAGCGCACCGCATATCGCTCAAACAGCCGCAGCCCCGGTGTCGTCTTTCGCGTGTCTACAATGCGCGCGCGTGTGCCTTCGATCGCCGCTACAAACCTCGCCGTCAATGTCGCAATCCCTGATAGCCGCTGGATAAAATTCAACGCGATCCGCTCCGCCTGCAACACGCCGCGCGCCGGTCCTGAGACCGTCCCTAGCACGCTTCCACTCTCAAATTCTTCCCCATCCAAGACCAGAAAGCTCGTGTAGATGGACGAGTCCGTCAGAGTCATCGCCGCTTCAAATATTTCTGCTCCGCTCAGCACCCCGGCCTCCCTCGCAACCACCTGTGCCGTCAAGGTTGCCCGCTCCGGAATCAGGCTCTGCGAGGTCAGATCGCCCCAGGGGGCATCTTCAAGCAGCGCCATCCGAACCACGCGCTCAATGCTGTCGGCACTCGGTGGGGTTAGCACGACACCGGCACCTTCGGCGCGAAGATCGACGCCTGCTGAAATGCCACCGAAGTCTCCGGAAAGTCCACGCGAAAATGCGCTCCGCGCGATTCCTCCCGCGCCAGCGCCGACGTCACGACCACCTGGGCAATCGTCAGCAGGTTGCGCGTCTCAAGCGCCGCCACCGTCGACCCGTCACCCCGCCATCGCGCCAGCCGCGTCGCTGCCGCGCGCAGATCCACACCCTCCCGCCGTATACCCGCCGCATCCCACATCAGCTGCTGCAGAGACGCCCGGTCCACCACCTCCGCCAGAGCCGAACGATCCTCAACCTCGACCGGCTGGACCGCCCCGGTCACCACATCCCACACCGGCCACCCCCGATCCACCGGCCACGTCTCCTCCGTTAGCAGATGAGCCGCTCGCCAAGCAAACACCAGGCTCTCCAACAGCGAGTTCGACGCGAGCCGGTTCGCCCCGTGCACCCCCGTGCATGCCACCTCTCCGGCCGCAAACAGACCTGCCACGGAAGTCCGCCCCCACGAGTCCGTCTGCACGCCGCCCATCCAATAATGCGCCGCCGGCGTCACCGGAATCAGCACCGTCGCCCAGTCCAGCCCGCTTCGCCGGCACGCCGCATCGATCGTCGGAAATCGCTCCGCCAGAAACGCCGATCCCAGCGCCGTCGCATCCAGCATCACCGGCCGCCCACCCTGCTTGGCCATCTGCCCCGCAATCCCACGCGCAACCACATCCCGCGGCGCCAGTTCGGCACCCGGGTGCACCGCCTGCATAAACCGATTGCCGTCGGCATCCCGCAGCACAGCCCCATCACCCCGAACCGCCTCCGAGATGAGAAAGTTCCCGGGCAAGGCCAGCGCCGTCGGATGAAACTGGTAAAACTCCAGATTCGCAACCTCAGCCCCCGCCCGCATCGCCAGTGCCACCCCGTCCCCCGTGGCCACGCTTGGATTTGTCGTGTGCCGATACATCTGTCCCGCCCCGCCACTCGCCAGAATGATCGCGTCTGCCGCCAGAACCCGCCGGGTGCCACTCTCCTCCAGAACCTCAAGGCCAGCAACCCGTTCGTTCCGCATCACCAGATCACACGCGAACGTGTGTTCCAGCACCGAAATATCCGCCGCCCGCACCGCCCTTACCAACGCCATCTCGATTGCCAGACCCGTTGCATCGCCGCCCGCATGCAGCACGCGAGCCCGCGAGTGCGCCGCCTCGAGCGCCCTTTGAAACTCCCCGTTCCGCTGGTCGAACACCACCCCCAGCTCAATCAGGTCCATCACCCGCTGCGGGCCTTCCGAGCACAGCACTTCCACCGCCTGAGGATCGCACAGCCCCGCTCCCGCGCGCAGCGTATCCGCTACATGCTCCTCCACACTGTCGTCGCGAAACAGCGCGGCCGCGATTCCCCCTTGCGCATATCGCGTGTTGCTTTCCGCTAGTTGCGCCTTGGTCACCAGCGTTACGCGATGCTTGCGGCTCGTCTCAAGCGCCGCAATCAACCCGGCAATGCCGCTGCCGACAACAACCACGTGCTTCATCGCACACCCGTCGCCGCACTCGCCGGCTGCAGACTCAGCATCCGCTCGAGCGCCACCCGCGCCGGGGCGGCCGTCGCCTCATCTACCGTGATCCGGTTCACCACCTCGCCCCGCTCCAGGCTTTCCAGCACCCACGCCAGATACCCCGGATGAATCCGGTACATTGTCGAGCACGGGCAGATTACCGGATCCAGACAAAAGATCGTGTGCTCCGGATGCTGGCTCGCCAGCCGCTGCACCATGTTGATCTCCGTGCCGATCGCAAACACACCGCCCACAGCCGCCGCCTCGATCGCCTTCTTGATATAGTCCGTCGATCCAGACTCGTCCGCCGCATCCACCACATCCATCGGGCACTCCGGATGCACAATCACGCGCACCCCCGGATACTCCGCGCGAGCCTTTGCGATCTGCTCAACGGTGAACCGCTTATGCACCGAGCAGAAGCCATGCCACAACAGGACCCGCGCCGCGCGCAGCGTCGCCGCCGAGCTCCCGCCCAATGCCTTTCGCGGATCCCAGATCGGCATCTGCTCAAGCGGCACGCCCATCGCCTTTGCCGTGTTGCGGCCAAGGTGCTGGTCCGGAAAAAACAGCACCCGCTGCCCGCGCTCAAACGCCCACATCAACACACGCTTCGCGTTCGAGGACGTGCACACGATCCCGCCATGCCTCCCGCAAAACCCCTTCAGCGCCGCCGACGAATTCATATACGTCACCGGAATCACCGGAACCCGCCCGCTCGCATCTGGCTCCGTCCCCAGAATCTCCTCGAGCTGCTCCCAGCACTCCTCCACTGAGTCCAGATCCGCCATGTCCGCCATCGAGCAGCCAGCCGCCAGATTCGGCAGGATCACCGCTTGGTTCGGCCCCGAGAGCATATCCGCCGTTTCCGCCATGAAGTGCACACCGCAAAAAATAATCGCCTCGGCTGCCGTGCGCGTCTTCGCTGCCTGCGCCAGCTGAAACGAATCGCCCACAAAGTCCGCGTACTGCACCACCTCATCCCGCTGATAGAAGTGTCCAAGAATCACCGCTCGCTCGCCAAGCGCATGTCGCGCCGCTCGTATCCGCAGATCCAGCTCCGTCGCTGACGCTCTCCGGTACACCTCCGGAAGCCCACCCTGCCGCGGCGCATTCGCCGGAATCACATCCAGCACCGACGCCCCCGGGCCATAGCTTGGCGGCAACCCATCAAATACCCACGGATCGTTCGCCAAGCCGGTGTCGCACATCGTCACGGGCGGCGCCGCCGGCAATGTTCCCATGCCCGCGAGTGCCTGAATCCTAACCAGCTGAATGGTGCTATCGACGGATGCCAATGTCTCTCCTGCCTTAGGCGCCGGGCTTCTTTGCCGCCCTTTACCTCTTCGCGATCGGCCGGGCAGGTCTCGCCTGGCGACATCACTACTTAAATTATGAGGGCTACGGCAAAAAGTCGCAGAATTCACTCGCTCGGAAGTACCCGAAGGAAAATTCCTCGCCTCTTGGAACGAGTTAGAGGATTGCTTGGCTGACAGGGAAGAGCGTCTCGGCTACTCTCAGCGGGAGGAGATCTGCATGATCAAGGGAATGATTGCGGCGATGATATTGACGGGGTTGGTTGGAGGCGGCGGGGCTGCCGTGCAGGCGCAGGATCCGGAAGCGGGTGGTGTTCGGCGAGTGGGGCCGGCGAACGCGATGTTCTCGGATGTGGTGTGGGTGGGGGATGTGGCGTATCTCTCGGGGACGATGGCGCCCGTGGACGTTCCGGCGGACACGGCCAAAGGCACGCCGGCGAGGTACACCACAGACACCAGGGCGCAGGCCATTGCAGCCATTAAGGCTATTGAGGCGACGCTGAAGAAGCAGGGGCTCGGGCTGGGCGACATTGTGCAGATGACGGCGTTCCTGTCGGGCGATCCAGCGAAGAACGGCGTTATGGATTTGGATGGCTGGAATGCGGCGTACCGGATGTACTTTGGTACGACGGAGCAGCCGAACAAGCCGGTACGGGCGACGGTGCAGGTGGCGCGGCTGGTGTCGGAGACGGGGCGGATCGAGCTGATGGTGGTGGCGGCGCGACCGGCGCGTGGGCCGCATGCCATGCCAGCGACAGCCAGGGTAGAGCGTCCGTTGCGGTAGCGGCGCCGTGTCAGAGCTCGGGGGCCCAGGTCCAGCCTTCGATGCGATGAGCCGGGTCGCGCGGTGTGGGCAGCGCGGGGAAGGACGTGCGACGGGCCGACATGACCATGCAGGAGACAAGGGCGTCGAAGGCGTCTTCGCTCGCGCGGGCGCGAGTAAGCACGGAGCGCGGGAGGTCGGTGTAGCGCGGGTCGAAGTAGGGTGACTCGGGACTACGGCGGCGCTCAAGGTAAGCGGCCCGGGCGAGCGGGTTGGCTTTGTGGACGGCCCCGGTCATCAGGCGGGTGTACATCTCGACGACCATGGGGCGCGGTTCGGAACCGGCGAGCACGGCCGCAGCGCCCGCGTCGAAGGGCCAGACAGTAAAGCCGGCGGCGCGCAAGGCGACCAGCGTGGGCATGCCGCGCAGAGAGCCCGTGCCGACGGAGCCGGAGCCGCCTATCTGGAAGACCGATTTCGGCGTGATGCCTTTCATACGAGCGGCACGGTCGGCTTCGGGGATATGGCTGAGGATCTTGCAATCGATATCAGTGGCGCGGAGCATGCGATGGAGGTGCTCGCCTGAGAACTGTGGTGGACGCTTGTGTGGCTTGCCCCAGAAACGCGGATCATGGTCCGGATCCTCAGCGGGGCGACGGGTGAGCCAGCGCTCGCCGTGGGTCTCGGTGACGAGCTTCCAAAAATCGGGGGTGGACTGCAAGCCGAGTTCGTCGCGGACGAACCACTCCGGGTAGGAAAAGCAGAAGTCGAAGCCGACGACCATGCGCGGGGTCTCGCGGGCGAGTTCGATGAGCCAGGGGGCGATCTCCGCGCGGGTACGGCCGGCCTCCAGATGAACGGTACCGGCAAGGGGCAAGTCGGCAGATGAATGGGAGATTTGCCCTCGTTTGCGGCTTGCGGGGTGGGTCGCGGACGTCCACACCCCGGCCCAGATGTGGCGCCGCTGGCCAGCGAGATCAACACGGCCAGACCAGTCGATGGCGACGATACGGTCCGCTTCCGGCAAGGGTTTTGAGGCAGAGGCCACATCTAGTAGATGCGCGCAGACGGTCTCCGGAACTGGGTGGGAGCGTGGTCGTGGGCGCGCACGGCGTAGCCCCGGTCCGGAGCGAGCAAGAAAACGGGCACAACCCGTGAGAGTTGCGCCCGTTTGCAACAGGTGCTGTGGTTACTTGATGGTGCCGTTCAGGCCGCTTGGGAAGAAGCCGCCCGTGGTGACACCGGCGGTATTTACCTTGCCGCCGGCAGTGACGATCTGCAGAATCTGCGCCGTCGTCCGACCCTGGGCGATGGAGCTCTTGGTGATGTCCGCATCGACGAGGGTGGTTACGGGGAAGGAGGCTGAGCCGGTGTTGAGCGCAACCTTAATGGAGTTGGGGGAAGTCGAGGAGGAGATGCCGGTATCAAACGGTGAGCTGCTTGCCGAGCCCTGCGCCAGCGTTGTGCGGGCAGCGGAGATCAGGCGGGTGACAGCGTTAAGCGAGTCGGAGCCGGCATCAAGACGGTTGATGGAGGTACGCACCAGACCTGCGTGGTAGGCCTCGACTGCGTGGATCCCGACAGCTGCCGGCAGGACACCCTTCTTGTCGGAGATCAGCGGGGCTGCGCCATGGTAGGCGGAGACGCCGGTATCCTCGAACACGTAGGCGCCGAGCAGGAAGGCGGCATCGGCAGTGATAGGACCATTGGCCGCAAATGGATCGAAGGAAGCTCCGATCTTCGCGAACATTGCAAGCCCATTGAAGGAGTTATAAAGATCGATGGCGGGCATCGAGACGGCATTCGTGCTGAGGACCTTCTGCAGGAAGAGAACGTGCTTACCCTCCTCGATTGCAGTCTCTTTGGCGTACGCCATGATGGTGGCGTCCGCGAAGGGCACTGGAGTAAACGAAGGCTTGAGCGTGAGGGCTCCCGCTGCACCGAGACTTGCGTTTGGCGCGGTGGGAATTTTTTGCGACCCCATATCGATGGTCACGCCAAAGGCAGCGAGCGAGTAGAACTGCGCCTCCAGGTACTCGAGATTGAGAGCGAAGTTGAGGATGTCGTTGTCGGTAACGGTTGCCGCCTGCGCCTTTGGAGCGAAGGCCAGGCTGGCGAGAGCCGCGCCACCGACCGCCAGCATTGCACGCCGGCTGGAGATGATGGAATCGAGTTGCTGTGTCTCTTGATTTGCCATGATGTTCGTTCCTTAGACTGTCTTGATCGAGCCGTTGAGGCCGTTGGGGAAGAAGCCGCCGCTGGCGGTTCCGGTCGCACTATTGGCATACACGATGCTGAGGACCTGCGATGTGCTGCGCGAGAAGCCAACCGCGGTGTTTGGATCGGCAGCTACGATGCTGTTGATGCTGAGCTGAGTCTCGTTGCCGCCACCCAACGTTGCGCGTAGCTTTACCACCGCGTTCGCAGCCGTGAGTGCTGTTTGATCCGCTCCGGTGGCGCTCGCCATGCCCGCAATCAGGGTACGGATAATGGAGGCGTGGTACGCCTCGACCGCAGCGATGCCAGCGGCCGCGTCCAGGATGGTGTTGCTGGTGATGGCAGGAGCAGCGCCGTTATAGGCGGTTACACCAACGTCCTCAAAGATAAAGGCGCCGACCAGGAAGTTGGACGGGCTCGAAAAAGGATCGAAGGTTGCTCCAATGCCGGCGGCCATCGCCAGCGCGTTGAACGCCGCCGTGAAGTTGATGACGGGGCGAGGGACTGGGGTTCCCTTGTTGCCCTTGATGGTGGCCTGGAGGGCAGCGACGTGGTTCATCTCGTCCTGCGCGGTTGCATTCAGGTAGCTCGCCATGGGGGGCGAGACACCGGCGACCATGTTTCCGCCGGTGACCGCGCCGTCGCCGCCAAGCAGAAGGCTTGCTGGCAGGCCGTTTCCGGTAGCTGCGCGGAGGTAGAACTCAGCCTCGAGGTACTCAAGGTTCAACGCGAAGTTCAGGATATCGTTATCGGGGATGTCCTGCGGTGTCGGCGTCGGTGTCGGACTCGGGGTGGGGTTTGAGGAGCTTGAAGAGTCGTTGCACCCGGTAAGCAGGGTGGCTGCGCCAACGGCGCCGACTGCACCCGCGCCCGCCAGAAATCGGCGGCGTGACTGCTTGGATTGGATAAGCTTGTCGATCTGTTCCACGATGGTAGGCCTCGCAAAAACGGTTGATGGTGCGTGTCTCGGACAACTGCTAGTGCCGTGTTTACGCACTAGCTTCAACTTTGGTTTTATGACCCTGCGCAAATAGGCGGAGCCCTGGGAACAGACTCGCTTTCGTCAAGGGCACAACAAGAGCAACGGAGTAAGAAGGCATACAGTACCTTAGTAACCCATAGCGCGTTATGTGGTAATCATCACCGCAAAACGAACTCTATCCACGGGAGCTGAGCCGGTCAACACTTTCCTCACGGAAAGTGGTTACTTATTCTGCAACTTCCGGGGAGTAGACATCCATCTCCTCCACTTCCACCTTCCACGCGCGCAGGAGCTTCCACACGGTTACCGAACTGAAGCCGGCACGCAGCAGACGGCCCATGGTGCGAGCGGTTTCCTTGTCGCTGGCGGGTGGCTTGATGCGTTTTCGATCAGCGTACTGCCGCGCCAGCGCGAGCTCGTCGGTATCATCAAAGGCGCGGGCGATGGTATGGGAAACCAGATCTTTTGCGATCCCCTTCCCGGCAAGATCCTGCTGTACGCGACGTCGGCCGTGGCTTTGATTCTCCTTGCGGAGTCGCGTGAAGTCGGCCGCGAAGCGTTCGTCCGAGAGATAGCGGAGATCTTCGAGGCGCTTGATGACACGATCCATGACCTCCTCGCCCGCCGCACCCGGATCGGCGCGAAGCTTCATCAAGCGACGCAGATCACGCACGGATCGCATACGTCGGGCGAGTGAGCCGACGGCGTACTCGAACAGCCTTTCTTCAGACAGGGGCTCGCGCGGTTTGGGACGGGCAAAGGGGCTCATGGTAGCCGCGGGGCGAGCACCGCGAGGGAGGTCAGGGGTAGGTGTGAGATAGACATCACGTGCGTCTCCGGGACGGAAGCAAGGACCTTCGATCAGCGTCAGTCTACCGTTCGCGGGATCTTGCAGCGCGGATGTATCGATCGGGATGACGATCGGGTCGAGAGGATGAGCGAACTGGCCAGATGGGTGTCACGTCCTCCGGCGCGGTGAGCTGCATGGTGAGGCGGAGAGCCAGGGCTTCCAACGGCTGCAGCAGATCTCCGATCGGAAGCGCCGCGACAGCACGGTGTGAGCGCGTGAAATCAAGCGGCTCGAGAGCCTCGGTGGCTACACGTGGTTCAGTGCACACGGCTAAGGCGCCGAGCATGCCGTGCGCCGTCTGAAGGGGAACAATATGAACCAATTTACAGCTCATAGTGGAAAGTGGATTCCTATCGTCGTCGCGACGCTCGAGCCGGAGCGTGAAGCTGAAGCTGGCGACGCGATGGTGGTCTGAGGCAATCTCCGCCATGGAAAGCGCTCCATCCGAAACAGTGCGACCCCAGCGATTGAGCGCCTCCACCGAGAGATCATCAAAGCCGGCGCTACCCGCCACGGACAGGGTGCCTGCGTGATCGCGAAGAACCAGGGCAGCCCGGCCGAACGAGCTCCGAACCGAGACCAAACGACTGATCTGACGACCCAGATCGGCTGTGTCCAGGGTGCGATGCGAGCCGTTGAAGAGAAGGTAGGCGAGCATCTCCTTGCGCAAGGCAAGCTCCTGCCGGTGCAGGGCGGCGGATCGCAGCTGGTGACGACGAACGTGCAGCAGGGCGCCGCCGAGCGTAAGCAGACCGGCGGTATAGACGAAGTGGGACCGCAAGTCCGTGAGAGTGCCCGCTGCACCAAAGGATGCGAGCATGAGCCGACCTCCGATCAGGTGAGGTGCAATCCAGGAACCGATCCGCATGACAGAAGTCTCCTGAGCCGCGTCTATGTAGTACTGGAGGTAGTGACCCGGACAGTCGCTTCCCTCGTGAAGGAGAGACCTCGACCTATGCAACCGTTCAAAACCTTGCCGATGACCCTGTTTGCGCTAGCTCTTCCCTATCTATCGGCCGCGCGGGCGGAAACTTTAGGGGCGGTCGGGCCCGGTGAGCCTGTCGCGGCGCAAAGCTCCGGCAGCGAGCCAGCGGGATTTGGCAAGCTCGATCCCACAGCACCAGATCGCGGGCTGACGCCGGAGCAGATTGTGGTGAAGATGGGCGAGCGCGAGGCGGAGTTCGCACGGGCGCGGCAGGCCTATACCTTCCGCCAGAGCGTAAAAGTGCAGACGATTTCAGACGACAACGGCAAGCCGGATGGCGAGTACCAGCAAGTAACGGACATCGTCTTCAACAAGGACGGCAGACGCGAGGAACGCGTGGTCTTTGCTCCGCAGAATACGCTCGAACGCGTGATGATGTCGCCGGCGGACTTCCAGGATATCGAGCACCGGTTGCCGTTCGTCCTGACGACGGAAGATCTGCCGCAGTACAACGTGACCTACGCGGGCCGACAGAAGGTGGACGACCTCGACACCTACGTCTTCGACGCCAAGCCGAAGGTGATGGAGAAGGGCAAGCGTTACTTCCAGGGTAAGGTCTGGCTGGACCAGCAGGATCTCGAGATTGTGCTGGTCAACGGCAAAAGCGTGCCGGACGACAAGCGCAAGGGCCACGAGGATCTGTCGCCGCCCTACACGACCTACTACGAGCAGGTGGACGGCAAGTTCTGGTTCCCGACATACACCAAGGCCGAGGGCGTGCTGCACTTCGATGGTGGCAACGGCATGATGAGCCAGTCCGTGCAGCTGCGGACGATTGTAAAGTACACGGACTACAAGCGCTTTAAGGCGACCAGCCGGATTATCTATAACGGCGAAGATATTACGGATCAGAAGGCGCCAGACTCGCAGCAGCCGGCCGGGCAGACGGTACCGCCGGCGCCGCCGAAGAAGTAGGGGGCTGCGGGCAGGGGATACCCTCCCCTGTACTTTCCCTGCAAAGTTTTCATTGCAGGACGTTTCGGTCTGAACCCTCCACCATTCGGTCTGTTTATAGAGGGCGGGGGTCTGGCTTCGCGGGGATTGCTTCCAGTGTAGATGGTCGCGTCTGGACAGTGCGCCAGGCCGGCGGAGAAAACGTGACCCGACAGGCGCGGCAGGAACAACACTGAGACAACAGCAGATCCCTACGGAATGAAACGAGAGTAGCGGAGAACACCCCTTATATGGCGGGGTGACAATCAAAGGGTGGCTGAGCGGTTTTTGTCCTAGGCGGCGGGTTCGGCCTCAAAGTAGAGGTACTTGCGCCAGGCAGCATCGGCTGAGCCGATCATACGCATGATGTGGCGCGAGGTGTGGAGGCTGAACGGGCGAGGTTCCCGCAGCAGCTTCATGTCGCTGAGCTCGTGCAGGAGCTGGTTGCCCTTACCGCGGTTGCAGTCGTGACAGCAAGCGACGAGATTCTCCCAGGTGGACAGGCCGCCCCGCGAGCGAGGGATGACGTGATCGAGCGTGAGCTCACTGGCGGTGAGCACGACCTGGCAGTACTGGCACATGTTGCGATCGCGCAGAAGGATGTTCTTGCGAGAGAGCGCCCGCGTCTGGTGCGGGATACGGCGATACTCCAGCAGACGAATGACCGAGGGCATGGCGATGCGCAGGGTTTGCGCATGCAGGGTTGCGCCCTGCTCCTCTTCGGTTCGGGCGACGCCCTTCAGCACCAGCACCAGCGCCCGACGTGCGCCGCAGATGTTGATGGGCTCGTAGCTTGCGTTCAACACCAGCACAGGCGTCTGCATGGCGGGCTGGCGAAAGACGCCGGCGCGGACCTCAAGCTCCGTGACGACCGGCGCGCCGACGCCCTTCAGATGCCCGGCGTGCCTGCCGCCCGACGCTACCCTGCTGCCTGATCGTGCCTTGCGCATTTTGCCAGCCTGCATCCGTTACCCCCTCTGGTTTGAAGCTTTTGAAAGATTGATGTGCGCCCTGTCGCCAGCGAGCTGCGGAGAAGCTGCCTCCCAGAGCGCGACGGTCTCTGTCTGCGCGCGCGCGAGCGTGGCCACGAAGACATGGCGGGCACCGGCTTGGCGCAGAACCGAGGCGCACGCGCGGGCTGTGGCACCGGTGGTGTAAATATCGTCGACGAGCAGCACATCGCGATCCCGGACCAGCACCGGGTCCGACACGGCAAAGGCACCGCGAAGGTTGTGCCGGCGCTGCCGCGGGTTGAGGCCGAACTGGCTCTCCGTAGGCTTGATGCGGGTAAGAACACCGTGCGCGGCGCGAAGCCGGAGCTCCGGATGTGACCGGCCAAGCTCACGGAGGGCGCGGACAGCGAGCAGATCGGCCTGGTTGAAGCCACGCTCGCGAGCCTTGCGGCGGAAGAGCGGGACGGCGGCGACGAGGGTCTCGGCCGAGGGGTCGAGCATCGGCGCGAGATCGACGATGACGCCCGCGAGCAGGCCGCCGAGTGGACCGGCTGCAGCGCGCAGGCCCTCGAACTTAAGCAAACCGATCAGCTCGCGCAGCTCCCCCCCGTACACGCCAAAGGCGACCGCGCGGATAAAAGCAGGGGGGACTCGGCGGCATGGCGTGCAGACCTGTTCGCCTATGCCGCGACCGGCAAGAAAGCGCTCGCTCTCAAAGCCAAGGGCCTCTCCGCAGACAGGGCAGAGCAGGCTCGGATGCGTCTCTGCCTGCGGCCGAAGCGCCTCCAGGCAAGCCTCACAGAGGGGAAGCGAGGCGGAACGAACGAGAGGATCCGCACAGATACGGCAGTCGCCGGGAAAGAAGGTCGTGATGAGATCGTCGGTCGCGCCACCTGCCAGGCTGCGAACCCCGCGGAAAAGTCTCGCCGGTGCGCCCTGACTCAGCTCATGCTTCATCGAGCGCTGGAGAGCGCCCTGTGCATCCGTTCCAGGCAGTCCGCCAGGCGCAGCCTCTGCGAACCTCCCGAGCGACTTGTCATTCAAGCTTCCGCTGAAGACTCACCCCACTCGCATGCCGCTCCAGGCCTATGGCCGCGGCATTGTCCGCAGTTTATGCGGAGACGGGCCAGAGTGCAAGCCAGCTGCGGTCTCGAGCTTGCTTCTGCACGGCTCGATGCATGCCTGTACGCGCCTTCATACGCGCATGCCTGACCACGAAAGAGGAAAGGATGCGCTGGTACACTCGCCTGCAGCCGCGCGATCTGCACCAGGAGTAAGAGACAGTATGGCAACCGCACCCACCAGCCGCAGCACGCCCAGCCGCACCGCCTTCAAGCCCTTTGTCGCCACATCGGAGACACGGCCCGAGCTTTCGGTACGGGCGCTGCTGCTGGGCGCGATCTTCGGCGTTCTGTTTGGCGCGGTGACAGTGTATGTGGGACTGCGCGCGGGACTCACGGTGGCGGCGTCGATTCCGATCTCCGTTCTGTCCATTTCCATTCTGCGTGCCTTTGGCAAAGCGTCCATCCTCGAAAACAACATCGTCCAGACCACCGGCAACGCCGGCCAGTCAATCGCCTCGGGGGTCATCTTTACCCTGCCGGCTCTGATCTTTCTCGGTTTCGATCTGGAATCGAGCAGGATCTTCGCGCTGGCGCTGTTTGGCGGCTGGCTGGGCGTGCTGTTTATGATCCCGTTGCGCAAGCAGCTGATCGTCGATGAGCACGAGACGCTCACCTATCCTGAAGGCACGGCCTGCGCCGATGTGCTCGAAGCCGGCGAACGCGGCGGCTCGTTTGCCTCCCGCGTCTTTCTCGGCCTGGGGCTTGGCGGCGTGTACACCCTGTTCCAGAACGAGAACCTTTTCAGCCTCTTCCCGTCGACGCCCGACTACCAACCGGATCTTGGGTCGCAGCATCTGCTGAAAGGCTCGGCCATCCGCGCCGATGTCACACCGGAGTACCTCGGCGTCGGCTACATTATCGGCATCCGGGTGGCAGCCGTGATGCTTGCCGGTGGAGCATTCTCGTGGCTGGTGCTGATGCCGGCGATCTACTTCTTCGGCTCGCACCTGCCCACGCCCCTCTACCCCGGCACGACTCCGATCGCCGCGATGAGCCCGTCCGATCTTTGGAAGACGTATGTGCGGCCGATGGGCGCGGGCGCGGTTGCCGCGGCTGGGCTCATCACGCTCTGTCGCACGTTGCCGACAATCTTCGGCGCCCTCACGGCCGGCATTCGATCGGCAGGCAAAAAGCGCCGCGGAGCTCCGATCGCCGATCGAGCGAGTGCCGCGCCGAAGCGCACGGAACACGATCTGCCACCGACCGTCGTTTTTGGCGGCTCCGTGCTGTTGGTGGTGCTGCTGTGGATCTTTCTCGAGTTCCATCCGGTGCCGGGCGCGCAGGTGGGAGCGCTTGCCAATCTTGCCGCCAGTCTGCTGGTCGTCGTCTTCGGATTTCTTTTTGTAACCGTCAGCGCTCGCATTGTCGGCATCGTCGGATCGTCGGCATCCCCGGTCTCGGGCATGACTATTGCGACGCTGATGGCAACGGCGGCGATCTTCCTGGTCAAAGGATGGACGGCTCCGGCCTTTGGCGCGCTCGCGATCACCATCGGCGGCATCGTCTGCATCGCAGCCTCGAACGCCGGCGACACGGCACAGGACCTGAAGACCGGTTACCTGATCGGCGCGACACCGTGGAAGCAACAGCTCGCCATCATGATCGGCGTGATCATCTCCGTCTTCTCGATCGGCGCCACGCTCAACGCCATGAACACTGGCCTCGAGACCTTCCAACGGTTGTCGCGGCCCATCCCGCTCACGCTCTCCGCGCTGCCAACAGGCGTCGAGAACAAAGGAAGTTTCCCGCGCGACCACGTGCTGCTCACCAGCCACGCAGGATCGAGCAGCCCGGGCACGAGTCATGACACGAGCCACAAAGAGGAGTTGCCCGCGGCCAGCAGTTTCGTTCTGCTGAACGCTATTGGCTCGAGCACGCTTGAAGACGGCAAGTACCTCTACAACCCGGCCACGAATGCGATTGAGGTGCAGTGGATCCAGGGCATCGGCTCGGAGAGGGCGGCGGCACCGCAGGGTCGGCTGATGGCGACTGTCATCAACGGCATTCTGTCACGCCGGCTGCCGTGGTCGCTGGTGCTGCTGGGCGTGGCTCTGGTGATCGCGGTGGAGCTGCTGGGGGTTCGGTCGTTGACCTTCGCGGTCGGCGCGTATCTTTCGATCGCCACGACGCTGGCCATCTTCGTCGGCGGCGTCGCGCGGTGGATGGTCGATCGCGCGATGCTGCAATATGCGGCACGCCAGCACGCGGCCAACTACCAGGCCTTCCTGGAGCGCTGGATTACGACGCGTGACGCCTGGCTGGCCCAACAAGCGTCCGAGCAACCTTCCTTTGTGCGTGTCACGCATGGCAGCGGACAACTCGGTACCCCACAGCACCCGGTCGGCGTCCCTCCAGCGTTTCTTGAGGCACACCCCGAGCTCGTGCCCTTCGCCGGTTTCGACCCGACCAACCCCGACCACGTTGATCCCGCCACCGGCCTGCCTGTCCCGACCGACGTCACACCGGCACTCGACACAGAAAGTGAGGTCTCGCCCGGATCGCTGTATGCCTCAGGGCTGATCGCCGCCGGCGGCATCGTGGGTCTGCTGGGCGTAGTCATCAAGTTGTATGAGAACTTCTTCGATCGCACGTTTCCGCGCTTTCCAGAGGGCAATGCTCTTCACCACGATTGGGTCAGCGTGCTTGCCTTTGCCACGCTCGCGTACAGCCTTTACTACTTCGCGCGAAAGCCTCTGGATAGCTGACGAGCGCCCGTTCGCCGACTGCAATCAAGCAAAACAATGCCGTTTCCGACGGAACTTTCCTTCCGTCACCCTGTGGAACTTCCGTTAAGCGCGTTTGTTTGCCACGTCCGTCCTGGTCGGACTGATGGCAGACAACGTGCTTCACCCTTGGGTGCGGCGGTACGGAGACCGCCGGGAGGCACCATGGAGAAGCATCCTTCGAAGATCGCAGCAGGGCCGGATCTGCTGCCATGGCAAGGTGTTGTGATGGTCGTCTGCGTGACGCTCGCGGGTCTGCTGCACGAGCATCTGCGGCCCTTGCAACCGGTCGTCACCCAGGTCCAGACCGCCGGTCTCCGCTCTGGAATCAGCCACGCCGCACCTCCGTCTAACCTGCTCGACACGGTGCTTTGGATCACGCGCTAGGCGCAGCGGTCATCGCTCTGCATCGTCCTGCTGCCGTCGCAGTTCCGCGTGAAAGGCCGCCGCTCGCTCAAGGACGGCGGTTCGGTAGCCCACCGGATCGATCCAGACCTTCGCATCACCTGGCGACCCCGGCGGTCTGCGGGCCAGCTTTTCGAGCATGTTGAAGTAGATGCCGTGTGCTCCAAGGAACAGATCGCACGGAAGCGACCCCAGCACGGCAAAGGTATGCTCAAAATCCGCTGCAATGCCTGGATACGAAGCCTTCCGCTTTGGCGTGTCCACCAGCCGGAATCCGGGGTTGACGTTCCAGCTGCCGACGATCACCACGTTGCGTGGCCGTCCGTGATCCGCGACCTGCATGGTCCATGTCGTGCAGCCGCGCGTGTGACCAGGTGTCTTGTGCGCCACCAGGACCGTCCCGCCGAGCTGCACCGCATCGCCGTCGTGCAGTACGCGATCCACCTTTGCCGGCACATAGCCTGACTCGCTTCCATAGGCGAAGTCAGTGCCGCCGCCACTCTCGACGACCGGCACATCTGCATCCATGACCATGTACTTCGCGCCAGTTAGCCGTTTCACCGCCGCACTCCCCGCGGCATGGTCGAAGTGCGCATGGCTGATCAGCAGGATTTTGATGTCGCCGAAGCGGAAGCCAAGTTGCTCCACACTGCGGCGAATCTGCGGCACGCTCTGCTCGAGGTTGCTGTTGAGGAGAATATCCCCCGATGGCGTCACAATCAGGTAGGCCGCGAGGTCGCGACTGCCGACATAGTACAGATTTCCGGAGATCTGAAAGGGAGCGAGCGGCGTCGTCCAGGCAGGGTTGACCCCAGCGCGCGCATCCTGTGTCAGCAACACAAACAGGCATGCCACCAGACCGCCAGAAAAGGATCGTCTGCTTCTGCTCATCCAGGGTCCTTCCATACCGTTTCGGTGGGAGATAGCGCGGCATGCTCTCGCCTGACGCCGCATCCAGAACGACTCTATTCACTCTAGCTTGCGAAGTCGATTGGTGGTTCCTTTGCACCCTTACCAGGACAGGCTCAACAGTCCACCTGACGCTGCTTTGACATTGGCTTGCCGTGGTGTCGTTCCGCCTGCTCATCACCGCCGGCCAGAAGAACCAACGCTTCGTGAAGGCTCCGGGCTGCCTCAGGCTCCGGGCTGTCCAGCCCCGGACTGAGACAATAGACCGGCACCATGCCGCCGCGCCTCCATCTCGCCTCACGAATCTCTCTCTCGCCGACACTGGACGGCCTCGCACCCGCCACAAGCACCGCCGCCTCAGCAGACCGGGGCCGCTACGAGTTCCTCGACGCTGTGCGTGGGCTGGCCGCGTTGCTGGTTGCCGTCCAGCATGGATCGGAGATGCTCGGCCTGCCGCTCAGCCTGCCGGGCGCGTGGTTCAACCTTGGTGAGATTGGTGTGGTCGCCTTCTTTCTGGTCAGCGGCTTCATCATTCCGCGCAGCCTGGAGCGCCACGGCTCGCTCGGCACATTTTGGCTGGGCCGCGCCTTTCGCCTCTACCCGGCCTATTGGCTCTCCTTGGCGGTTGCGTTGGTCCTTATTGCGACCAGCCGTTACCTGTCGCCGTTCAGCGGCATGCCTCATCCAACACTCGCCGTGCTCGCAAACGTGACCATGCTGCAGGGGATCGCGGGTGTTCCGCAGGCGCTCGGCGTCTATTGGACACTGTCGCTTGAACTTGTCTTCTATCTCCTCTGTTCCCTCCTCTTCGTCAGTGGTCTGCTGCGCCGCAGTGCGTTCTGTCTGTGGGTCGCGATCGGCCTTCAGGCGCTCGCGATCTCGGCTGCCATGGCCCTGCATCGGTCGCTTCCCGCCGGCCTGTTTGGCCTGTTGATCTCCGCCTTTTTCGGCACGGTCGCGTTACGGTCGCTCACCGATCCCGCGGCGCGCCAAAGTTTGGTCCGGGCGGCGCTCCCATTGGCGCTCGTGCTTCTGTCCGGGCTGTATCTGCGTTTTGGCCGGTACCCCGTTCCGCATGCGGTGACGGCGCCTCCGTGGCTGGTCGTCGCCATCTCGTGGGCGCTTGGCTACGGGCTTTTCCTTGGCTTCTTCGCGCTTCGCCGGCGCCTGTTTCCTCGAGTGCTGCTATGGCTCGGCCGCATCAGTTACTCGTTCTATCTAGTCCATGTTCTCGTCTTCCTTGCGGTTCCGCCGCTACGCAGCCGGTGGGCCACGCTGCTGGTCGATCTGCTTCTCACCGCTTTTGTCGCCGACCTCTCTTTCCGCCTTGTCGAGCGGCCGGCCCTGCACCTGCAGCGACGCTTGTTGCCGCTGCCGCGCACCTGATGAATCGCCGAAAGGCTCGTCTGCGACACTGAAGAAGCCATGTCCTTCACGCTCCCCACACCCTTCTCCGCCCTCATCTTCGACTGCGACGGCACCCTGGTCGACACGGCGCCGGCCCATTATTTCGCCATCACCGAGGCTCTCAAGATGCAGGGTCACAGCATGAACCGGGAGTGGTACATGGCACGCGCGGGCCTGACGCCAGACGCCCTGCTCGACGCGCAGGAGACCGCCGTGGCCGCCGCCGGGAAGGTTGCCCCGCTTGATCGCGCCACCGTCTTTGCGACGTACAACGACCACTTTCGCGCCGGCCTGCATCTGCTGCGCGAGGTCGAAGCCGTCGCCTCTCTCGCGCGTGCGTGGCATGGCAAGGTGCCGATGTCCGTCGCCTCGAATGGCCGTCTGGCGAACGTGCAGGCCAGCCTTCGCGTCACCGGCCTGCTGCCGCTGTTTGATCTGATCGTCAGCGCGGACGACGTCGCCCATGGCAAACCGGCACCCGATGTCTTCCTCGAAGCCGCCCGGCAGATGGGCGTTCCGCCGGCGGAGTGCGTGGTACTAGAGGACTCGGATGAGGGCCTGCATGCAGCCAGCGCGGCGGGTATGCGTGCGATGGACGTTCGCTTGGCCTAGGCCGCCGCGTTGTGCAAGGAGTGCCTACAGCAGCTCGCTTTGATGTTGAACCCTGCCTCGCGCTGGTACCATATTCTGATGCCGTCGTGATCCCCGGCTGTGGCCCCGAGCCGCAGGGCGATCGCCGCGCGGCATCAAGGAGCTGCACGCTATGAAGAGATTTCTCCCGCTCGTCCTTCTGCTTCCGCTCACGATCCCCGCGCACGCCGATGACGCCTCCAAGCGTACCAAAATCGTCGAGCTGCTGACCGTGCTGAAGGTCGATCAGGTTGGCAAACAGATCGTGGACGGCGCCAGCCAGCAGACCGATGCGCTCGGCCATCGCGAGTTCGGCGCCACCGAGACGCCCGAACAGCAAAAGAAGGTCACGGACCTGCACCAGCAGGTCGTCACGCTGATCTCGCCTGCCGTGGATTGGAAGACGTTGCAGCCAGAGTTCGTCACCGCCTACAACAGCACCTACAGCGAGCCCGAGATCGATGGCATCCTCGCCTTTTACAAGTCGCCCGCCGGCCAGGCGCTGTTGAATAAGGGACCGCAGATCGGTCAGCAATCCAGCCAGATCGTGCAGAATCACATGTCGGCCGTGCAACCGCAGCTGCGCCAGCTGGTCCAGGATTTCGCCAAAAACAGCCAGCCGGCAGGCACCGCGCCGGCAGGCTCTTCGGCTCCGCTTCAGCCACGTTCCGCGCCATCCCTCTCTGCACCCTCCACCGGCACACCGCCGAAAAAGTAATGCTGGTCTGAACCGCAGATGGCGCGCCACGCACACATCGTGGTGCGCCGTCTGCATCTGAGGTGCGTATGGACTCGATCGATGCGCGCCCCTGGTGGCAGAACGGCATTATCTACCAGATTTATCCGCGATCCTTTCAAGACGCGAACGGTGATGGTGTCGGCGATCTCAACGGCATCCTCTCGCGGCTCGACTACCTGGTTGAGCTCGGCATCGACGCCGTCTGGCTCTCGCCCATCTATCCCTCACCCATGGCCGATTTCGGCTACGACGTCGCCGACTACACCGGCGTCGATCCGCTCTTCGGCACCCTCAGTGACCTCGAAAACCTCATCGCCGCCGTCCACGCGCAGGGCCTGAAGTTCCTCCTCGATTTTGTCCCCAACCACAGCTCCGACCAACATCCCTGGTTCGTCGAGAGCCGCTCCGGCCGCGACAATCCCAAACGCGATTGGTATCTCTGGCGCGATCCCGCGACCGACGGCGGCCCACCCAACAACTGGATGAGCAACTTCGGCGGTCCGGCGTGGACCTTCGACGACGCGACCGGTCAATTTTTCTACCACTCCTTCCTCGCGGAGCAGCCAGACCTCAACTGGCGCAATCCCCAGGTGAAATCCGCCATCTACGACGCAATGCGCTTTTGGCTCGATCGCGGCGTCGATGGTTTCCGCATGGACGTCATCTGGATGCTCCTTAAGGATGACCAGTTCCGCCCGAATCCGCCCAATCCTGCCTGGCAGCCCGGCCGCTCCAGCTTCGGCAGCCTGCTTCCGCTCTACACGGCTGACCGCCCGGAGACCCACATGATCGTCCGCGAGATGCGCGAGGTCCTGAATGCCTACCCGGACCGTCTGTTGATTGGCGAGATTTATCTGCCGCCCGACAAGCTCGTCACCTACTACGGCGCAACGCCGCCGGCCGCCGACCAGGATGTATCCGATCCCGCGACAAACAGTTTGCGTGGCGCGGACATGCCGTTCAACTTTCACCTGATCCTCTCGCCGTGGCGCGCCGACACCATCGCCCATCTAATCCGGGAGTACGAGGCCCTGCTGCCGCCCGGCGCCTGGCCCAACTGGGTGCTCGGCAACCATGACCAGAAGCGGCTCGCCTCCCGCCTCGGCGAGGGTCAGGCCCGCGTTGCCGCCCTTGTCCTACTCACGCTACGCGGCACACCGACGCTCTACTACGGCGACGAACTCGGCATGCTCGACGGCCTCATCGCGCCCGATCAGGTACAGGACCCCGCCGAAAAGAACCAGCCGGGCATTGGCATGGGTCGCGACCCGGAACGCACACCGATGCTGTGGGACGCCACCGCCACCGCCGGCTTCACCACCGGCACGTCCTGGCTACCCATCACCCCAGGAACCCCCGAAACCTTCAGCGTCGCGACCGAGGCCGCACAACCTCGCTCCGTCCTTGCGCTGTATCGCAAGCTCATCGCGCTCCGCCGCCAGCACCCAGCGCTTCACGCCGGCCCGGTTGCCGAAGTCCGCGCAGACGGCGGCGTGCTTCGCTACGAGCGCCACAACCCGGCCAGCTCCGCGCCCGAGCGCCTGCTCCTCCTCGCCAACCTCACGAACGACCTCGAAACCGTGCAGGTCCCACCCGCGCGCGTCCTCCTCACCACCATCCTCGATGGCCAAGGCGCCGTCTGCGATGGCTCGTTCACGCTAGAAGCCGGCGAAGGTGTAGTGATGGAGCTTCTGTGAGGAGGAGTTTTTAGCCTTAGTTTTTAGTTGATATTGAGCGCTCGAACATTGCGGCCAAAGGTCTGCCACGCACGAACACTAAGAACGAAAACTAGAACCTAAGAACTGGTTTTCAGTCCCCATCCGACCGCCGGATCCGATCCTTATTAGCCCGCACCAGCGCCAGGAAATCCTGCTGCAAAATCCCCAGCGTCTCCGGGTTCCACACCAGCGAGACGCCCACGCGCACCGTCTCCGGCTCCAGATGCCGAAACACCACGCCGCGCGTTCGCAGGTGCCGAACCCCGGCCGGGACCAGCGCAATGCCCTCGCCTGATTCCACCAGCGTCAAAACTCCCGCCCATGTTGCCGAACTGTTGACAATCTCCGGCGAGAACCCCGCCTTGGTGCACAGGCCCAGAATGTTGTCGAACAGCGACGGCGTCACACGCCGCTCGCAGAGCACAAACGGCTCCGTCGCCAGGTTCTTGATCGAGATCGATCGTTTCGCCAGGCGATGATCGCTCGGCATCACCACCACGATCGGGTCTTCGTACAGCAGTTCCTCCTGCAGCACACGGTCATACGGCGGCAGCAGCGGCCGCGTGAATCCCAGATCGATCTTGCCCGAGACCAGCGCCTCCGGCTGTGAAAGCGCGTCCATCTCAAACAGCGACACCCGGACCTGTGGATGCAGCCGGCGGTACTCGCGAATGATCCGCGGAAAGAAGCCGCCAGCCCCCCACAGAAAGAAGCCGATTGAGAGCGTGCCTAACTTGCCTTCGAGCGATCGTTGCGTCACGTCGATCGCCCGCTCGGCCGCGAGCAGCGTCTTCCGCGCCTCAGCCAGAAAGATGCTTCCCTGCGGAGTCAGCCGCAGACCGCGCCCCTTGCGGTCCAGCAGCGCGCCCCCAACCTCGTGTTCCAGATCCACCATCTGCTCGCTGATGGTTGACTGCGACACATGCAGCTGACGGCTCGCTTCACTGAAGCTGCCCGAATCGGCAATCGTGCAGAAATAGCGAAGATGGCGGAGTTCCACCTACTAAGGGTAGGTGAACTATCGGTTAAACCGCCAGTTGAGCTCGGAAATAACTGTGAAACCTTGCGTTTATCATGGTGTCTGATACATACAGGTGGCTCACGCCATATTTTCTACTGAGGACATGCCCGCATGTGGATCGTCAAGATCGCGCTCACGAGACCCTACACCTTTATCGTGCTCGCGATCCTGATCCTGATTGCGGCTCCCGTCGTCATCCATCAGACACCCGTCGATATCTTTCCCAGCATCGATATTCCCGTCGTCTCGGTCGCCTGGCAGTACACCGGCCTCAACGCCGAAGAGCTCGCCGGGCGGCTCACCACACCGTATGAAAAAGCGCTCACCGTTCTGGTCGACAACGTCCAGCACATCGAGTCCTACACCATCGCCGGCCAGGTCATTATCAAGCTTTACCTGCAGCCTGGCGCCAGTCTCGATACCGCGAATGCCCAGGTCAGCGCCGCCTCCGAGTTCCAGCTGCGCCAGCTCCCCCCCGGCATTCTGCCGCCGCAGATTATCAACTTCTCCGCCTCGAGCGTACCCATCCTGCAGCTCGGCCTTTCGGGCAACGGCCTCTCCGAGCAGCAGCTGAATGACATTGGCCTCAACCTCGTCCGGCCGCAGCTTATTACGGTCCCCGGCGCCGTGATTCCCAACGTCTATGGCGGCAAGCAGCGATCGGTCATGGTCAACCTCGACCCCAAGCTGCTGCAGGCCAAGGGTCTCGCCCCGGCCGACGTGCTGAATGCCATGGCCCAGCAGAACGTTGTGCAGCCCGGCGGCACCGCCAAGATCGGCATGGAGGAGTACGACATCCACATCAACTCCGCGCCGATCTCCATCGAAGGTCTTGGCAACCTTCCGATCAAGCAAATCAATGGCGCCACCATCTACATCAAGGATGTCGCCTCCGTCACCGACGGCAATATCCCGCAGACCAACATCGTCCGGCAGGATGGCAAGCGCGGCGTGCTCGTCACCATTCTGAAGAGCGGCTCGGCGTCCACGCTCGATGTCGTCGACGGCATTCGCGACCTCATTCCGCGCATCCTGCTCACCACACCGCCCGGCCTGAAGATTACGCCGATCGCCGATCAATCCGTCTTTGTGCGCGGCTCCGTCCAAGGCGTCATTCGCGAGGCCATCATCGCCGCCGTGCTCACCGGCCTGATGATCCTGCTGTTCCTCGGCAGCTGGCGGTCCACGATCATCATCGCCATCTCCATTCCGCTGTCGATTCTCACCTCCGTCATCTTTCTCGGGCTGCTCGGCAACACCATCAACATTCAGACCCTCGGCGGTCTCGCGCTCGCTGTCGGCATCCTGGTCGACGACGCGACCGTCACCATCGAGAACATCGAGCGCTACCTCGAAGAGGGCCTGGAGCTCAACGACGGCATCCTCGAAGGCGCCGCGCAGATTGCCGTTCCCGCGCTCGTTTCGACGCTTTGCATCTGCATCGTCTTTCTGCCGATGTTCTTTCTCACCGGCGTCTCGCGCTACCTGTTCGTTCCTCTCGCCGAAGCCGTCGTCTTCGCCATGCTGGCCTCTTATGTGCTCTCGCGAACCCTGGTGCCAACGCTTGCGATGTACCTGCTCAAGGCTCACGCCGGTCACGGTGCACCGTCACGCGATCCCTTCTCGCGTTTCCAGCGCGCCTTCAACCGCGGCTTTGAGCGCGTGCGTGCAGGCTATGCCAATCTGCTCGGCCGCCTGCTCGCTGCCCGCGTGCTCTTCGTCCCTATCTTTATCGTTCTTTGCCTCACGACCTTCGCGCTCATCCCGTTCCTCGGCCGCAACTTCTTTCCCTCGACCGACAACGGCAGCTTCACCCTGCATATGCGCGCCAAAAGCGGCACCCGCATTGAAGAGACAGCACGCCTCTGCGATCTCGTCGAGCAGTCCATTCGCCGCACCGTTCCCGCCGCTGAGATGGACAACATTCTCGACAACATCGGCCTGCCCTATTCCACGCTCAACACGCAGCATGCCACCTCAGGCCTGATCGGCGCCGGCGACGCCGACATCCTCGTTTCGCTCAAGGAAGATCACCACCCTACCGCCGATTACGTTCGCGAGCTTCGCACCAAGCTAGCAAAGGAATTTCCCGGCGTCACCTTCTACATGCTGCCGTCTGATATCGTCACGCAGATCCTCAACTTCGGCCTTCCCGCTCCCATCGACGTGCAGGTTGAAGGCTCAAACATCGATGCCAATCGGATCGTGGTCAACGACATGCTCGCTAAACTGAAGCAGGTTCCCGGCCTCGTTGATCTGCGCATCCAGCAGCCGAACGATTACCCGGTGCTCGATGTCACCGTCGATCGCACACGCTCCTCGCAGGGCGGCTACACCGAGCGCGACGTCGGTTCGAGCATGCTCAACATCCTCAGCGGATCCACCCAGCTCTCGCCGCAGTTCTATCTCAATCCAAAGAACGGCACGACCTACAACATCGTCGCCCAGACCCCGCAATATCAGATCCAGTCCCTCAACGATTTGAACAACATCCCCATCACCTCACCCACGGCGCAACGGCCGGAGATTCTCGCCGACGTTGCCACCATCAGCCGCAACCACGAGGTTCAGGTCGTCAGCCACTACAACATCCGCACCACCCTCGACATCTACGGCAACGTGCAGGATCGCGATCTCGGCGCCGTCGCCAAGCAGATCGACGCGATCACGAAGGAGGCGCAAAAACATCTCCCACGCGGCAGCTTCGTCCACGTTCGCGGCCAGATTCAGACCATGGAAAGCTCCTACGCCGGTCTGCTCGGCGGCCTCGCTTTCGCCATCGTTCTCGTCTATCTGCTGATCGTCGTCAACTTCCAATCCTGGCTCGATCCGTTCATCATCATCACCGCACTTCCAGCCGCGCTCGCTGGCATCGTGCTCTTTCTCTTCATCTCGCACACCACGCTCAGCGTCCCCGCTCTGATGGGCGCGATTATGTGCATGGGCGTCGCCACTGCCAACTCCATCCTCGTCGTCTCGTTTGCCAAGGAGCGGCTGGAGGCCACCCACGACGCCCTCGCCTCCGCGCTTGAGGCCGGCGCCACGCGCTTCCGTCCCGTCATGATGACCGCCCTCGCCATGATCATCGGCATGATCCCCATGGCGCTCGGCGTGGGCGATGGCGGCGAGCAGAACGCGCCGCTCGGCCGCGCCGTCATCGGCGGCCTCACCCTCGCCACTGTCGCCACCCTGCTTTTCGTCCCGGTCGTCTTTGGCCTCTTCCACAGCAGGCGCCAGCACGCTGCGGCAGCCGTCACGGAGACCCCAAAACCCATCGCAACCGGGGCCTGATTCACCCTTTGCCAAGGAGATGTATGTCCATCCAAACGAACACCACCATGACCTCTCCAGCCGTCGAACGCGGTCAGCCCGTCATCGCGGTCAGGCGGGGCGCTTCCCGCACCGTCTGGATCGTCGTCGGCCTCCTTGCGGTGGTTCTGCTCGTCGTGATCGTCCTCGGCATCCTCAGCCGGTCCGCCGCGGAGCACTCGCTCAAGCAGAAAACCGTCGCCGATTCCGTCCTCAACGTTGTCGTCACGCATCCCGTCGTCACCAGCACTTCGCCCGAGATCGCGTTGCCCGGCAACACCCAGGCCTACGTCGATACGCCCATCTACGCCCGCACCAACGGCTATCTGCGTAAGTGGTTCTTCGATATCGGCGCGCATGTAAAAAAAGGCCAGCTCATGGCCACCATCGAGACCCCGGAAGTCGATCAGCAGCTGCAGGTCGCCGAGGCCGATCTGAAAAGCTCGCAGGCCAACCTCAACCTCGCCAAAACCACCTCGCAGCGCTACACCAACCTGCTCAAGCTTGACTCCGTCTCCAAGCAAGAGACCGATCAGGCCGTCAGCGACGAGGCCGCCAAGAGCGCCGCCGTGCAGGCCTCCGAGGCTGCCGTTCGCCGCCTCCAACAGCTCCAGTCCTTCGAGCGCATCTATGCTCCGTTCGACGGAATTGTAACCGCGCGCAACACAGATATCGGGGCCCTCATCGACGCCGGCTCTGGCTCTGCACAGCCGCGGGATCTCTTTCGCCTCGCCTCGACCGGCCTCATCCGTGTCTTCGTCCCTGTTCCCGAGGCCTACGCGCCCGACATCACCGACGGCGGCAAAGCCTACCTGACGCTTGACGAGTTCCCCAACAAGCGATTCGAAGGCACCATCACCCGCAACTCCTCCGCCATCGACCCGCTCTCGCGCACCCTCAACGTCGAAGTCGACGTGCCCAACGCACAGGGTCTGGTGCTTCCCGGTGCGTATGTCTTCGTGCACTTCACCACGCCCGTCCACGCCGATACCGTCTCGATCCCCGCGAATACGCTGCTCTTCCGTGCGCAGGGTCTGCAGGTCGGCGTCGTTCGCGAGGGCCACGTCCATCTGCTGCCCGTCACCATCGCGCACGACTCCGGCGCGACCGTCGAAATCCGCTCCGGCCTATCGCCCAGCGATCGCATCATCCTCGATCCTTCCGACTCCCTCGCCGAGGGGCAGGAGGTTCACGTGACGGAGAAAAGCAAGGCAGGTGCCCAGTGAGCTCGACATCCCCCAGCCCTGTCATCCCGACCGAAGCGGAGGGCCGGGGATGGACTCGCTTCACCCGCCGCTACCTTCGCGCGCTCTTCGCCGCTCCCGCGTTTCTGCTCGCCGGCTGCATGGTAGGCCCCAGGTACGTCCGTCCCACGGTCCAGGCGCCTCCCGCCTTCAAGGAGCCGCTGCCAACCTACAAGGAAGACGGCCCGTGGCACACGGCGCAGCCCGCCGACGAGTTCAGCAAGGGTGACTGGTGGCTGATGTTTCATGACGACGGCCTGAACCAGCTTGAGCCCCAGATCGCCACCACCAACCAGACCCTCCGCCAGGCCGACGCCAACCTCCAGGCCGCCCGCGCGCAGATCCGCATCAACCGTGCCGACCTCTACCCCACGGTCGGCGCTGCGCCCTTTGCCGGCGGCGAACGCCTCTCTGGCAGCCGGCCTTACGCCAACTCCGCCGCTCCCGGCCAGGGCTCCGCCGATCTCCGCCTGCCCGGCCAGATCAGCTGGGAGATTGATCTCTTCGGCCGCATCCGCCGCACCGTCAACATCGCCCGCGAAGAGACGCAAGCCTCCGCCGCCGACCTCGCCAACACCCGCCTCTCGCTCCAGGCCGAGCTCGCCAACGACTACTTCGAACTCCGCGCCGCCGACGCCCAGCGCAAGCTGCTCTACGACACCGTCGCCCAGTACCAGGAGGCCGTGCGCGTCACCAACAACCGCTTCGTGGGCGGCGTCTCCGCTAAGTCCGACCTCACGCAGGCCCAAACTCAGTTGCAGGCCGCCAAGGTCCTCGCCTCCGATATCGACGTGGCCCGCGCGCAGTTCGAACACGCCATCGCCGTCCTCGTCGGCAAAGCCCCCGCCGAGTTTTCGCTTGCCGCCGCACCGCTCTCCACCACACCGCCCGTCATCCCTCCCGGCCTTCCCTCCGAGCTGCTGGAGCGCCGACCCGACATCGCCGCCGCCGAACGTCGCACCAACGAGGCCAATGAGCGCATCGGCATCGCCCGCGCCGCCTACTTCCCCTCCCTTAACCTCGCCGGCTCCATCGGCTACGAGAGCATCGCCGCCTCCACCCTCTTCGATAGCTCCAGCTTCATCTACGCCGTCGGCCCCACGCTCTCGCAGACCATCTTCGACGTCGGCCGCCGCCGCGGCTATTCCGAGCAGGCCTTCGCCGACTTCAACGGCGCCACCGCCAACTATCGGCAGGTCTCGCTCACCGCCTACCAGCAGGTCGAAGACAACCTTGCCGCTCTTCGCATCCTCGCCGATGAAGCCGAGCAGCAGCACGGGGCCGTGCTCGCCGCGCAGGAGTCGCAACGCATCTTCAACAACCGCTACGTCGGCGGCGTCGACACCTACCTGCAAGTCATCACCGCCCAGACCCTCGCGCTCAACAACGAACGCAACGAGATCGACATCCTGCGCCGCCGCATGGACTCAAGCGTGCAACTCATCCGCGCTCTCGGCGGCGGCTGGGACATGACGCAGCTGCCAAAGAGCTAACGCCGCCGCCGCCCTGCCATCGCCTGCTAGCATGTTGGCCCATGCATGATTCCTCGTTTCAAGGCCGTCGCGACCTCCTCAAGCTAGGCTCCGCCATGGGTCTCGTCGGTGCTGCCACCACCAGCTTCGCCGCCGTTTCTCACGCCAGCAACGCCGCTCCACAGACCTTCTTCGACGTCCGTACCTTCGGCGCCACGGGCGACGGCAAGTCGCTCGACACCCCCGCGGTCAACGCCGCCATCGAGGCCGCTGTCACAGCCGGCGGCGGCACGGTCATCTTCCCCGCCGGCACCTATCTCTGCTTCTCCATCCGCCTTCGCAGCCGCGTCCATCTCGTGCTCTCGCAAGGCGCCACCATCCTCGCCGCCGACTCTCCCAAGCCCGGCGAGACCACCGGCTACCACGGCAGCACCTACGACGCCGCAGAGACCAACGCCCCATGGGAAGCCTTCCAGGACTTCGGCCACAACCACTGGCATAACTCGCTCCTTTGGGGCGAGAACCTCACCGACCTCTCCATCACCGGTCCCGGTCTCATCCACGGTCGCGGCCTCAGTCATGGCCGCAGCACCGAAACCCTCGGCTTCCCGTTCAAAGCCGAGCAGCCCGGCGTCGGCAACAAGGCCATCGCCCTCAGAAACTGCCGCAACGTCCTCTTCCGTGATCTCCGCATCCTCAAAGGCGGCCACTTCGGCCTGTTCCTCACCGGCGTCGACAACCTCACCATCGACAACCTGCTCATCGACACCGATCGCGACGGCATGGACCTCGATTGCTGCCGCAACGCCCGCGTCTCCAACTGCACCGTCAACTCCCCCTGGGACGACGGCATCTGCCCGAAATCCTCCTTTGCCCTCGGCTTCGCCCGCTCCACCGACAATCTCACCATCTCGAACTGCTTCGTCACCGGCACCTACGAGCTCGGCAGCGTGCTCGACGGCACCTTCCGCAGGTTCCCGCCCGAAAGCAAAGCCTGGCGCACCGGCCGCATCAAGTGCGGCACTGAATCAACCGGCGGCTTCCGCAACATCACCATCTCGAACTGCGTCTTCGAAGGCTGCCAAGGCCTCGCGCTCGAGTCCGTCGACGGCGCCCTGATCGAAGACATTGCCATCTCCAACATCACCATGCGCGACATCGTCTCCGCGCCGCTCTTCTTCCGTCTCGGCGCCCGCCTGCGCGGCCCAAAAAACGCAACGAAGATCGGAACTCTCCGCCGCATCTCCGTCAATACCCTCACATCCTCAAACGCCGGAGCCGCCATCTCATCGATCATCAGCGGCATTCCCGGTGGCGTCATCGAAGACCTCCACCTCGCCAATATCTATCTCCACCACGCCGGCGGCACGCCCGCAACGCCTTCCCCGCAAAGTCTTCCCGAGCTCGAGGCCGCCTATCCCGAACCCAACATGTTCGGCCCCACGCCCTCGCAGGGCCTCTTCCTCCGCCACGCCCGCAATGTCGCTCTCAGCCACATCGAGATCGCCGCCGCCGCGCCCGACCCCCGCCCCTCCCTTGTGCTCGAGAAGGTAGATCGCGTCGACATCCTCGCCCTCACCGCCCCCCGCAGCGACTCCAGCCCCGCCATCGCTCTCCGCGACATCACCGATCTGCGCGTTATGCTCAGCCGCGCCGCAAAGGACACCATCCTCGCCGCCGTCGATCACCAAACGCTCTGATCCCGAGAGTCTGCTGTTCGCCTCGCCCCGTTTGGTTTCGCCTCAGCCCATTTGGTTCGCCCAGCCTTTTGGTGTTCTCATTCCCTTGGGTTCGCCTTAGCCCCTTGGTTGTCGTCTCGTAGGGATCTGCTGTTGTCCTTCCGTCTTCCTCTCACCGCGACAATCTTTTCGTTGCCTCCATCCCGGCCTCGTGTTTTCATGCTGGGAACACCCCGAGACAGATCTGCGTACCCCGAAGCAGACAAGCAGCACAGGAGCAGGCATGCGTTATCACGTGGCACGAAATGGGCAGATCTACGGCCCCTATACCCTCGACGACCTCCATCGCTATATCGCTTCCGGCCACATCCTTCCCACCGACTCCGCGAAGAGCGACGAGATGACCGACTGGGTTCCCATCCCCCAGATCCTCGCAAACGCGCCCGAGGATGCCTCCAGCACCGCGTCCCCGTTCAGCGCTGCTGCAGCGCAGCCCGCCTACGGCATCCCCGCAACCGGATATGCGCCTGCCGTGGGGTTCGAAGATCCGCCCAATCTCAACTGGGCCCTCCTGCTTCTGTTCGGCCTGCTGACCTGCGGCGTCTTCACCGTCGTCTATGACCTTATCCAGGCCTTCTGGTGGAAGCGGATTCAGCCCGCCACGCGAGTCGTCACGTTCTATCTCATCTGCTACGCCTGTTATTTCGTGAACGTCCTCCTCTCCGCGGGAAACGTCGCGGGTATGCGGCATGGCCATCGCCCCAACCTGCTCGCGTCCCTGTTCTCCATCGCCGGCTTCGTCCTCCTGCTCGTCGCCCGCTTCACCTTCCGTGGCGAGCTCGAACGGCACTACAACACCGTTGAACCCGTCGGTCTCACCCTCGGGGGCATCATGACCTTCTTCTTCGGCGGCCTCTACTTCCAGTACCACTTCAATCGGATCAACACCATCAAGCAGGCCGCCCGCTACACCGCTGGAGCCATTCCACGTTAGCGCCCAATCCCTTTGCAGCGGCACCACCATCCACGCGCCGCAGCGCACACCGCGCGCATCACCGCGCCGTTTCGCCTGCGGGGATGCGATCTCGCGTAACCGCCATCACTCTCACGCTGACCGCGACGTTCGCGGGCATCCTCCTACGCTTCGTCCCGCCCGAACACTCTCGCCTCTATCCCACTTGCCCCATCCACCAACTTTTCGGCATCCTTTGCCCCGGCTGCGGCGCCACTCGCGCCCTTGCCGCTCTGCTTCATGGCAATCTCATGCAGGCATGGCACGCGAACGCCCTTCTTCTGCTCCTTCTGCCGCTCGCTCTCGGGTACGCCGCCACGCTGCTCAATCGCCTTTGGCACAGCAGCTCTGCCCTCTTCCCCCACATCCCTCCACCGGCGATCTACACCCTTCTACTTGCCACAGCAGTGTTCACCCTCGCGCGCAACCTTCCGCACTGAGCATCCGCTACCTTCCAGTGGATCCCTTTTAATTACCATCCCGCAGGAATCTGTTATTCCACAGAGACATCCGACCCGGAAACGCAAAAAGCCCCGGCATCTGAGCCGGGGCTTCCCTTGTAACTCAATCCGTTACACTTTAGACAGTCGTCGTAGCGGGCTCCGGCGTGCTCACCGACGAACCCGTCTTCGCCGCATCGCCGCCCTTGCTGTCCATCGTGCCCGGCTTGCGAATGTCGATGCCGCCCTTGAAGAACGCGCCATCCTCGATCGAGATTCGGGCAGCAATCACATCGCCAGTCAGCGAGCCTTCGCTGCGGATGTCCACACGATCGCTCGCCTGGCAGTTTCCGCGAACCTTGCCCAGCACGACCACTTCGCGTGCCACAATGTTCGCCGCGACCTGCCCATTGCGGCCAACTGTCACACGATTGCCGGGAAGGTTGATCGCGCCTTCGACCTTGCCGTCGATGTAGAGCGACTCCGAGCCGGTCAGCTCGCCCTTAACGATCAGACTCTTGCCAATCGTCGCCTGCTCGCCGCTCGCGGCTGCCGCTCCGGCGCCTGCCGTTGTGGTGCCAGTTGGTGCTGGAGTAGCCGGTCGTGCTGCATTCGCTTCAAACGTGCTCGGCGAGGCCGCGGGGCGCACTGGCTCCGGTGTTGAAGGGGTCGTCGGAGTTCCGCCGCCGGGCTGATTCGGTTTCCACATAGCTCTTGTAATCCTTTCCTGTCTGCTTCGAAAGTTTCCGCTGTCATCGCGGCCCTGTCGCGGATCTCACAGGCCACATTCATTCCTTCAACCATACTACCGGCGAGGGATTGCGCAACCCCCGCATATCGGAGATGGGGGAATCGAGGCGGGCTCCTACCGCCACCCTCCTCCCGCCAAAGTAGCATCGCCCCCACCCGCCCCTCCCCGATACCCTGATCCCGCATCTACTCCCGCGCCCCGAGGTCTTCTTGCGCCCGCTCCACCACCATCTCCTCCTTGCCGCTCTCACCACGCACGCCCTCGCGGCCGCGCCCAAAGCCCCGAAAGTCCACACCGTCACCCTTGGCCCCATCCGCAAAGTCGCCTTCACCCCCGCCTTCAGCACGCCCGACACCAAGGACGACGACAGCACCACCCTCAAAATCCGCCCGCTCTTCGTCGACAGCAAACAAAAGGAGTGGACCGTTGGCGAGCTCCACAACATCTCCGACCGCTCCTTCGCCATCCGCCGCGCCCTCCACATCAACGACAGCCTTCCCAATGACCCCGGCGAGCGCTGGGTCTGGCAGCCCGCCTCCTGGATCGTCGTCGATCGTTCCACCGGCCACATCACCGCCCTCCATCTCCCCGCCTTCGACGCCGCCGTCTCAGACGCGATCTGGTTCCGCGACTACGCCGCCTATTGCGGCACCGTTCCCGCCACCAGCAAATCCGCCAGATCCGAAGGCGTCGGCAGCCTCGTCGCTGTTGTCGCGGAAGCCAGCGGCCGCAAAGCCGTTGCCCAGCGCGCCGTCGGCCGATGGCCCCAGCCCGACCACGCCGGTCCGGTCTGCGCGCCCGCCAAATGGCAACGCCTCCCCATCCGCGCCACGCTCCAACCCACCGGCGGCGATCCCGTCACCTTCGACGTCGTCGGCTCCACCTCCCTCATCGAAGAAGGCGACAACGACGACGAGTAAGAAGTACTTCTCATTCCGCAACCCTGTCATCCCGACCGAAGCGCAGCGTTGTGGAGAGACTTGCTTCTTCTCCAGCGACAACACCTCGTTGATGTCAGCCCGGCCACCCGCAGACACACTCTCCGCTACACTCACCCACGGAGACCTACACCCGTGCGCGAACTCACCAAAGACACCCTTGCCCTCACCGAAGACTGGTACGGCGACAACGCCGCCATCACCTGCTTCGCCTGCGGCAAAGTCTTTCTCGTCTCTCGCATCCTCCATCGCAAAGGTCGCGCCTGCCCCGCTTGCGGCACCGCCCGCGCCATCATCGTCCGATCGCGCTGTTTCGTGACAGAAAGTTGCGACCCACCCGGCCTCAACCTCGTCAAAGCTGCAGGAGAGTAGACCCTCATGCGCTTGGTTATTGCCTTTCTTCTGCCCTGGCTCACCTTCTTCACCATCGGCCGACCGGTCGCCGGCGTCATCTGCCTCGTCCTCCAGCTCACCCTTCTTGGTTGGATCCCCGCCACCATCTGGGCCGTCTACGCCCTCAGCCAATACAACACCAACGAGAAGATCCGCCGCGTCGTTACCCGCACCAGCTGATCTGCGCTATGCGGCGTACCATCACCCGTATGCCCACCGCCGAGCTCGATCTCCTCCTCCACGACGCCGAGCTCGCCCACGGCCATCTCTGCGCCGGCCAGATCCTCGGCGTCCGCATGGCCGTCCTCGCTTGCCGCCTGCTCAACATCCACGACCCTCGCTCCAAACAAAGCCCCGACCGCAAACGCCTTGTCACCTTTGTCGAGATCGACCGCTGCGCCACCGACGCCATTGCCGTCGTTACCGGCTGCCGCGTCGGCAAGCGCGCCCTCAAACTCCGCGACTGGGGCAAGATGGCCGCCACCTTTCTCGACCTCGCTCGCCCCATCGACCCCGACGAAGTCAACGGCCAGCCCGACCATTTCCGCGCCCTTCGCCTTGTCGCCCTCGAGAGCTCCAAAGAACGCGCTCGCGAGCTCTTCCCGACCAACGTCGACGGCTCTCCCTTCACCGACAAAAACCAGCAACAGATGCGCGCCTACCGCGACCTCCCCGACGCCGACCTTTTCGGCGCCCAATGGGTCTCCGTCCACCTCCCGCCATCCGAGTTCCCCGGCTTTCGCGGCGCCCGCGTCACCTGCTCGGTCTGCGGCGAAGGCATCAACTTCGACCGCTTCGCCCTCACCCCCGGCACCGGCGACGCAACCGGCGAAGCCCTTTGCCGAGGCTGTGCCGATCTCGCCAACCGCTACTACCAACCCCTCCCCGATCCACCACCAGCCCTCTAACCCCCTCACCACACTGTCATCGAAACTCGTTTTACTTCTTCGCTGCATCAAATCGCCGCCGCAGCAGCACGGTACCATCGTGCGAAACGCTCCCTTCCACGCCTCTCCTGCACGAAGCTCCCGCAGCATCCACGTAGAAAGCACGGGCCGGCGATGGCGCTCGCTCTGCACGTTTCCCCTGGAGCCCTCCCCCGCATGCGTCTCCCCAAGCGTTTCGCCTTCCTTCTTCCACTCCTGGCCATGACTCTCGGCCTCGCCGGCTGCAGCTCCTCCATCGGCAACTTCACGCTCTCTGCCACACCCGCCACGGTCTCTCTCGCGGCCGGCGCCTCTTCGCAGTTCAGCCTCACCGCCACAGCCACCGGCGGCTTCAACCAACCCGTAGCCGTCACCCTCACTGGCTTGCCCACCGGCGTCACCGCCTCGCCTTCAACCCTCACACTCAACCCGGGCACCGCCTCCACCGTCACCCTCGCCGTCGCCGTCGCCTCGTCCGTCGCTTCCGCAAACAGCACGGTCACCGTCACCGGCACCTCCGGCGGTCTCATCCGGTCTGCAACGCTCACCGTCACCACCGCCGCCGCGCCACCCCCGGCTGACTTTTCCCTTTCCGTCTCCCCCACCAGCCAGACCGTCTCAATCGGCGACACCGGCGCGCAGGTCACCGTTCTCGCCACCCCCATCAACGGCTTCACCGGCCCCATCGCCGTCACCGTCTCCGGCCTGCCAACCGGCGTTGCCATCTCCCCCGCGACCCTTTCACTCTCGCCCGGCACCCCCCAAACCATCAGCGTCGTCGCCAGCCCTATGACCACCGCCGGCAACGCCACTCTCACCGTCACCGGCACCTCCGGCTCGCTCTCCCACACCGCCACCCTGGCCGTCAGCTTCACCGCAAAGACCAGCATCCCCGTCGCCAGCAGCATCCCGGACGTCACCACCTACCATTACGACAACACCCGCCAGGGCCTCAACGCGCACGAGACCGCCCTTTCTCCATCCACCGTCAACGCCTCTACCTTCGGCCTGCTCGGCATCTACCAGGTCGACGGCAAAGTCGACGCGCAGCCCCTCTTCGCCGCCGGCCTCTCCCTCCAGACCGGAACCTCCACCCACACCGTCGACGTCCTCTTTGTCGCCACCGAGCACGACACCGTCTATGCGCTCAACGCCGCCACCGGCGCCCAGGTGTGGAAGACCTCCGTCCTCGGCGCCAACGAGACCCCCTCCGATGACCACAACTGCGACCAGATCACCCCAGAGATCGGCATCACCGGCACCCCCGTCATCGATCGCGCCGCCGGCCCCCACGGCACCCTCTTCGTCGTCGGCATGAGCAAGGATTCCGCCGGCGTCTCCCACCAGCGCCTCCACGCTCTCGATCTCACCACCGGCGCCGAACTCTCCGGCAGCCCCTCTGAGATCACCGCCTCCTTCCCCGGCACCGGCGCTAACAGCGCAAACGGCAAAGTCCTCTTCGATCCCGCCCAGTACGCCGAGCGCGTCGGCCTCACCCTCGTCAACGGAAACATCTACACCGCCTGGACCAGCCATTGCGACTTCGCCCCCTACACCGGCTGGGTCATCGGCTACAACGAGCACTCGCTCCAGCAATCCGCCGTCCTCAATCTCACCCCTAACGGTTCCGATGGCTCGGTCTGGATGAGCGGCTACGGCCTCGCCGCCGACACCACCGGCAACCTCTATCTGCTCGACGCCAACGGCACCCTCGACACCGGCTTCACCTCCGCCGGCTTCCCCAGCCGAGGCGACTTCGGCAACGCCATCCTCAAACTCAGCACCTCCCCCGGCCTCGCCGTCGCCGACTTCTGGGAGCCCTTCAACACCGCCGCTGAGTCCGACGCCGACAAAGACCTCGGCTCCGGTGGAGCCATGCTCCTGCCCGACCTCACCGACGCCGCCGGCACCATTCACCATCTGCTCGTCGGCGCCGGCAAGGACGGCAATATCTACGTTGCCGATCGCGACAACCTGGGTAAGTTCAACCCCGCCGACAACAGCAACCTCTACCAGCAGATCGCCAACGCCCTTCCCAACGGCGCCTGGTCCGGCCCCGCCTACTTCAACAACACGGTCTTCTTCGGTGGCGTAAACGACGTCCTTCGCGCCTTCACCGTGACCGGCGGCAAACTCACCACCACCCCCACCAGCCAGTCCGCCACCAGCTTCGCCTATCCCGGCGCCACACCCGCCGTCTCCGCCAACGGCACCCAGGCAGGCATCGTCTGGGCTGTCGAAAGCGCCACCAATGCCGCCGGCGTCCTCCACGCCTACGACGCCACCGACCTCACCCGTGAGCTCTACAACAGCAACCAGGCGCCCAACAAACGCGACAGCTTCGGCAACGGCAACAAGTTCATCACCCCCGTAATCGTCAACGGCCAGGTCTTCGTCGGCACCCAGAACAGCGTCGCCGTCTTCGGCCTTCTCTCAACCAGACCAGCCACCATCAACTAGCCGCAGTCCCCCCGACCCTCCTATAAAATCACCCAATGGTAGACACCGGTCTCATCGCCCAGCAGCTCCGCGCCAAAGGCCACGCCGTCGGTCACATCGAAGTCGTTGCCGAAAACGCCGGCGACTACATCTTCGTCGTCGACGGCCAGCCTCTCAACCTCACCGAAGTCCGAGCCCTCCTCGGAGACGAAGCGGCCGAGTAACCATGGCCTCCACCATCGAACCCGACGCCGCCCGCCAGCACGCCCGCACCGGCCCAGCCCTTCCGCAACTCGCCGAGCCCACCTTCGCCGAGCGCGTCCGAACCCTGCTCGCCGCCGCCTCCGCCGGCACCCTCTCCACCCTCTCGCGCAAGCACCCCGGCTTCCCCTTCGGCTCGCTAATGCCCTTTGCACTCGACACGGTCGGCCGCCCCCTTTTCCTCATCAGCAACATGGCCATGCACACCCAGAACCTCTACGCTGACCCCCACGCCAGCCTCTTCGTCGCCCATCCCCCATCCGACGGAGACGTCCTCGGCTCCGCCCGCGCCACCGTCGTCGGCCTCGCCCAACCCGTCCCCGCATCCGACCTCCCCGCCGCCCGCACCATGTATCTCGCCGCCCACCCCGGCAGCCGCTATTGGGTCGACTTCGCTGACTTCAGCTTCTTCCGCCTCGACCCTATCGATCTCTACTTCGTCGGCGGCTTCGGCGTCATGGGCTGGACCACCGCTGAAGACTTCCTCGCCGCCACCCCCGACCCTCTCGCCCCCGCCGCCGCCGGCATCCTTTCCCACATGAACGCCGACCACGCCGACTCCCTCGTCCTCCTCGCCCGCACGGACGCGTCCCTCATCGGCACCGACGCCGCCGTCTCGTCCGCCTCCATGACGTCGGTAGACCGACTCGGCTTCACCGTGCGCCTCCTCACCACCGACGGCGCCAAAGGCACCCGCATTAACTTCCCCGGCGAGTGCCGCACCCCCACCGAAGTCCGCCAGGCCCTCATCGCCATGGTCAACCAGGCCCGCGCCGCCATCTAGACCGCCGCTTACGGCAGCGGCACCTTCCACCATCGCGATCTGCCGCCACTCCTCGAGCGTCGCCCGCCGATGCGGATCCGCGTCCCGCTCATACGCCGGATCCTCCACTACCCTCCGGAACGCCGCCTAGCTCGGGTACTCCACCAGCGACATCTTCGCCGCCGTCCTCGACCGCATGAGCGCATGGGGCCTCCACCATATGCGGCTCCACCTCCCTGGCCGCCGCCATCCGCGGCTTCAGAGAAAAGGCGCAGGACGGCGCCCACATCCGCCGCCTCATCGTCCTCCAGGTCGACCTCACCCTCGTCGCCCTTAAACCTCGCTAGCCCGCATCCCCGCAAGCACGCGCATCTCCGCCCGCACCACAGCCGCTCCGCACACCAGCAGTCCCACTCCCACCACCAGGAACACCGCGTCCCACAGCCCGTGGTTGCCATTCTGGTAGACATGGTGCACCTGCAGCAGCTCATGGTCGATGGTCCCTTCGACTACGTTGAACAGCCCCCACCCCGCCATCAACGATCCCCACAGCATTCGTCCCGTCGGCACCGTCGCTCTGTGCCGCCCCGTATGCCACATGATCCAGATCCCCGCCGCCGTCACCATCCACGTGAACGCATGGAACAGACCATCCCAGAACATGTTGATCTGCTCATTCACCAGGCTGTCGCGCGGCACCGTGTTCGACAGCATGTTGTGCAGCTGCAGAATTTGATGAAACAGAATCCCGTCCGCAAAGCCGCCCATCCCGATTCCCAGCAGCACGCCCGCCGTCACCGCCGCGCGCATCCCACTCGCCGCGTTTCCCTCGTTCCGCTCTTTCATCGCACCTCCTTCGCCTCGCGATACGCCGGAACCGGCAGCCGCGTATACAGCAGCCAACTCACCATCATGAAGATCGCAAACGGCGCCAGCACCACACCCGCCGTCTGCGCAAAATGTCCATCAAAGATCCCGTGCCGAACCGCCTGCCCAGCCCGCGAGTCGCACACCGTACACGCCTGTGCCACCGGCCCCGCTGCCATCACCACCAGCCCGGCTGCCCATCCCTTGCCTCGCCCCATCACACCCCCTCCAACCTGGAGTCGTTACAAATCCAACCGCCTGATCCAGCTCAGTGAAGCAGCTGGCCACCAGCCGGAGCCCGTCCTGCCATCTCTCGACTAAGGTCCACCAACGCCTGCGGTCCTGTTGCGATCCGCAACGGCTCCCCAACCGGCTTCGGCAGCTCCCCGGCAAAGCTCACCAGCACAATCACCTTCACCTCCGGCCATCGATCTCGGCACATCACCGCCGCGTCCCGCTTCTCGTCCGCTGTCAGCGAATGGCACAGCACCAGCACATCGACGATCGACTCCCTGGACAACCTCGCCAGCTCGTTGAAATGGCCGAGCCTTTCCTCCAGAAGCTCATCGCCGCTGCGCAATCAAGCGCCAGCACGCAGCCACGCCGGAAGCCCGAAACTCCGCACACCTGAGCGTTTCGAGCGGCTAATCTGGCAGCGTACCCGCTCCCGCTGTGTCGCTCACCCGCTTAACTTTATCCGCTTGCGGACCTTTTTCGCCCTGGACAATGTCAAAGCAAACGCGGTCGCCTGCGCTCAAACTCTTATAACCATCGAGCTCTATGGCGCTGTAATGAACAAACACGTCCGCGCCTCCATCATGGCCAAGAAATCCATATCCCTTTGCATTGTTGAACCACTTCACCTCACCGTTCAGCTGTGCCATAGGACGCGTACCTCGATCTTTACGTTAGAAGGTTTGTAGTGCAGGACGGGCCCACCGCGGCCAAATCACGCGTTCAATACAGAACAAAGGCTAACCTACCCCAACTGCTGAACACCATACGTTCGATACCGAACAACCCACTCAATATTAACCACGTACGTTGGATGGGGACAAATTGAACGGCTCCACGACCGAGGTCTTCTTTGCACGAAAGCACGTTTAAGAACACCCTTTTGAAGAATTTAGACGATGACATCATCAAGCGCCTGTCTCTCCGACCTGTCACCTTTGAGCTCCTCCATGAAATCGAATTTCCAGGCAGCCCCATCGAGCACCTGTTCTTCCTCGAAAAAGGAACGGCGTCCATGACCACCACCTTCCAGGATGGCTCGCAGGTCGAAGTCGGCATGTTCGGCTATGACTCCGTCATCGGCATCTCCGCCCTTATGGGAACCAGGCGCAGCCTCAATCGCATCTACACCCAGATCGAAGGCTGCGGCTTCTCCTGCGCGGTCGACGCCGCCAAGGCAGAGTTCCGCCGCGGCGGAAAATTCCAGGCACTCGCCCTCCGCTATGTGCAGGCCCAGCTGGTGCAGGCCGCGCAATCCGCTGGCTGCAATGCCAAACATCACATGGAGCAGCGCCTCGCGCGATGGCTCCTGATCTGTGCCGATCGAGCCCACAGCAACACCTTCAAACTGTCGCAGGAGTTCCTCGCAGACATGCTCGGCAGCACCCGGTCCACCCTGTCCATCACCGCCGGTCTCCTGCGCGACGCCGGCCTCATCAAACACAGCCGCGGAACCGTCCAGATCCTCGACACGAAACAGCTGGAAGCCAGGGCCTGCGAGTGTTACCACGTCATCAAGAACCACCTCGACAACTACACTGAGTTCGATACCGGTTTCACTGCTTAGAAGGCCACACGCATGTCGGAATCGCCCCTTAGCCCCCGCATCAAATTTTCCGAATGGTTGCCGAACGGCGTCATGGTCCATTTCGAAGGCCACGACTCCGTCTTCTTCGCCGCCAGCTTTCTATACGAGCAACGATCCTCAGCCCCCAACGAGATCTTCGGCGTCGACGATCTCACCGCCCCGAAAGCTCCCTGAGCGCAGCTCCACGCCGATCCTGGCTCGTCCACGCCCGCCGTCATCGTCGCAGTCCCGCGTTGACAGCGGAGGCACCCCTGCGTACCGTGATCCGTGCCCCGACGGGTCGCTGTGCGCCGCCCGCGAGAGACTCTCCCCCAAGGACCTCCCCATGCTCCGTAACGGTGTGCTCTTTCTGCTCGTCGCGTCCGCCCTCCTCCTCCCCGCACACGCCTCCGCACACGCCCAAACCACCACCCCCACGTATCTGCAGCAAGCCTTCTTCGGCGTCAACACACTCCAGTCCTGGTACACCCCGGGCACCGGCCTGTATCAGACCACCGGCTATTGGAACTCCGGCAATGCCATCACCGTGCTCGCCAACTACTCCCGCCTCGATCGCACCACCGTTTACTACCCCATCTTCGCCAACACCCTCCAGCAGGTCCCCAAACAGTTTCCCGGCTTCCTCGACGGCTACTACGATGACGAGGGCTGGTGGGCGCTTGCCTGGCTCGACGTCTACGACCTCACCGGCAAGCCCGAATACCTGCAGCAAGCCACCTCCCTCTTCACGGACATGGCCGGCGCCTGGGACAACACCTGCGGCGGCGGCATCTGGTGGAACTCCGATCGCAAGTACAAGAACGCCATCGCCAACGAGCTCTTCCTCTCCGTCGCCGCCCATCTCGCCGCCAGCACCACCGACGGCACCCAGCGAGCCACCTATCTCTCCTGGGCACAGCGCGAGTGGGCCTGGTTCCAGGGCTCCGGCATGATCAACGCGCAACATCTCATCAACGACGGTCTCAACACCCCCACCTGCAAAAACAACGGCGGCACCGTCTGGTCCTACAACCAGGGCGTCATCCTCGGCGGCCTCACCCAGCTCAGCCCTCTTGCGCATGACCCCACCCTGATCGTCACTGCCCAGACCATCGCCGACGCCACCCTCGCCAATCTCACCGACAAAAACGGCGTCCTGCACGACGTCTGCGACGGAAATTGCGGCAATGACGGCGTCCAGTTCAAGGGCGTCTTCCTCCGCAACCTCATGGCCCTCCAGGCCGCCGTCCATGACCCCCGCTACACCGCCTTTGCCGACACCAACGCCGAAAGCATCTGGAACACCGCCCGCGGTCCCAACGATCAGTTTGGCCAGATCTGGTCCGGCCCCTTTGACGCTGGCAACGCCGGCAGCCAGAGCTCCGCGCTCGAAGCCTTTCTCGCCGCCGCCGCCATGCAGGCCGACACCTCCGGCGGCACTCCTGCCCCCGTCTTCACCCTCTCCGCCTCGCCCGCAACCCTCACCCCCTCCCCCGCCACCCCCGCGCAAAGCTCCGTCACCCCCGGCACCGGCGTTTCGAGCCCCGTCCAGCTCAGCGTTACCGTCATCGGCAGCCCCGCCGGCCTCACCGCCTCGCTCAGCAACGCCACCATCACTGGCAACAGCAGCTCCATCCTCTCCGTCAGCACCACCCCCGCCACCCCTGGCGGTACCTATCTGGTCGCCGTCAGCGGAGTCTCGGGCACCGCCTTCCAGACCGCCTACGTCACCGTCGCCCTGCCAGACTTTTCTCTCGCCGCGGCCCACAACGCCTTGTTCCTCAACCAGTCCGGCACCGTCTCCGACACCCTCGCCGTCACCCCCCTCAACGGCTTCGCCGATTCCGTCAGTCTCGCCCTCTCCACCCTCCCCACCGGGGTCTCCGGCCGCTTTTCGCCCGCTTCCACCACGACCTCGAGTCTCCTTACGCTGCAGGCGTCCGTGCTCACCCCCACCACCAGCGGCACCCGCTTCACCGTCACCGGCACCTCCGGCCCCACCACCCACACCACCCCCGCTCTCTCCGTCGCCGTCAGCGCCGCTCTGTCCACCTGCGGCCTCGGCACCACCGTCAATCTCAAACCCGCCTTCAACCTCACCGCCCTTCGCTCCGACAACACCCCCTTCACCGACGGCGGTCTCGACGGCCTCGGCTCCGCCTTCTCTTCCACCCTCCTCGGCCCGTCTCGCGTCCTCAACGGCATCCGCTACACCTTCGGCCCCCAGAACGCTCCCGACGCCGTCTCTGCCGCCGGCCAAACCATCGCCCTTCCCCACGGCCGCTTCAACGCCCTCCAACTCCTCGGAACCGCCATCAACGGCCGCCAAGGCGCACAATCCCTCACCGTCACCTACACCGACGGCACCGCCGCAACCTTTGCCCAGGGCTTCAGCGATTGGTTCTCCCCCGCGCTCAACCCCAATGAGCAGGAGGCCGTCGCCATGCCCTACCGCAACACCGCCATCGGCTCCCCGCAGATCATCCAGTTCAACCTCTACGGCTACACCGTCCAGCTCGACCCGCAGAAGATCGTCGCCAGCCTCACCCTGCCCACCAACCACTCCGTCATCCTCCTCGCGGCAACCCTCTCCCTGCAGGACTTCGGCCAGCAGATCAACCTCGCCGCAGCCTACAACCTCACCGGCATCTACACCGACGGCACCGCCTTCCCCACCGCCGCCGGTCTCGACGCCGGCGGCACCGCTTTCTCCGCCAACCTCCTCGGCGACACAGCCGCCTCCGGAGCCGACCTCACCATCGGCGCCTCCATCTTCCATCTCGCCCCCGCCAACCGCCCCAACGCCGTCGCTGCCACCGGCCAGACTATCGCCCTTCCCACCGGCATCTTCACCTCGCTCAAACTCCTCGGCACAGGCGTCGGTGGCAATCAGCAAGCCCAGCCCATCACCTTGATCTACACCGACGGAACCTCCGAAACCGTCACGCAAAGCTTTAGCGACTGGTTCTCCGAAGCCGGCTTCGCCAACGAGTCCCTCGCCATCCGCTCCCCGTACCGCCTCTCCGCCGATGGCTCCGCCGGCAACCAGGCCTTCAACGTCTATCTCTACACCGTCAAACTCAACCCCCAAAAACCCCTCGCCAGCCTCACCCTCCCCACCAACCGAAACGTCGTCCTGCTCGGGATCACCCTGAATCGACCCTCCATCTTCGATCTCGAGCCCCTCCTTTGCAAGTTCTTCGGTGCAAACTAAGTGCAGCGGAGCGCCCGCTTCTCCGTCCGCCACGCAGGCGCATGACCTCGCTTTTGTGTCATCCAGGAGGGGATCCGCTGTTATCTCTTCAGTTGTCATCCTGAGCACAGCGACGAACCCCGCATCCCGCCTCTAATCACGGCGCGAAGCGACGCACGCCAGGCACATCCGTGACCAATCAGCCAAGCCGGCGTCCTATCGTGAGAGGCACGGATCTATGCTCACGGGAATCACGCTCGCCGCCATTGTCTTCGGAATCCTTCCCCAGTCACCGCCTCCCCGACCCACGTTCGACGCCTTCGAAGTCGCCACCATCAAGCTGGCCGAGTCCGACGCAAAGAGCGGTCGCTACATCAAAATGCAGGGCACCAATCGCTTCATAGAAAAGGACTACACGCTCAAACTGCTCATCGCCGCCGCCTTCGAGCTCAATCTCAAAGCCATCACCGGGGGTCCCGATTGGATCAGCTCCGACCACTTTGACATCCAGGCCATCACGCCCGGTGACCGCCAGCCAACGCACCAGGAACAGATGGCCATGCTGCAGACTCTGCTGCGCGATCGCTTCCGCCTCACCATCCATCGCGAACAGAAAGAGTTCTCCATCTATGCCATGGAGGTCGCAAAATCCGGGCCAAAGCTCAAAGCAAGCGCAGCGCCCGATCAGCCTCCAGTCCTGGGTCCGGCCGTCGTCCATCCCCAGCACGTTGTTCTGCCCGGACGAAACGCCTCAACGGGAGACCTCGCCTCCCTGCTGCAGCGCGCGATCCTTGATCGCCCCGTAGTCGACCGAACCGCTCTCTCCGGCAGGTACGACTTCGATCTGGACTGGGCGCCGGACGAATCGCAGTTCGGAGGCGATGTGCCCCCCGCCTCCGAGGCAGCTCCAGCTGCACCCCTCTTTCAAGCTATCGAGCAGGAGCTCGGCCTGAAGCTCAGAGCCACCCGAGGCCCCATCGCTGCCCTCATCATCGACACAGCCGACCGCCCCTCAGCCAACTAGAGCATTTCTCCTGAAGGTGCACAGCAGGCCGCATCAGCACGTGCCATTTTCTCTCAAGGAAAATGGCCTCGGCTGCATTCGAGCGACACCACAGCATCAGGAGAAATGCTCTAAACGGCCCTTCCCACCGCCCAGTCATCCCGACCAAACGCGGAAGAGAGCGGAGCGACCCGCTGGCGAAGCGACGCACCTGGCCAACAATCCGCGCCAGCGCTCCCCCGTCGCTTTTGTTGTCATCCCGTAGGGATCTGCTGTTGTCGTTATCCCATCTGAACGCGTCAGTCACAGCAAGCAAAGGACGCAACCGGCCCATCCATCTTCGCCTCATCACCCACCACGGCACCCGCGGCAAAAAACTCCTCCACCCGGCCCAGCACCGCTGCCCCCGTCTTCGCCTCAAAGATCGACCGCCGCAGCCCCGCGCCCCCTGGCACCCCGTGCGTAAACCAGCTCGCGAACTGCTTCATCTTCCCGACACAATCCCGCTCGATGGCCTTGTTCGCCGACGCCCCCAGCACCGATCCCACCCCGCGCTCCTCCGCCGACACCTCCTCCACCAACATCTCGAAGTACGTCCGAATCATCCGGTAGCGATCCTCGTCCGTCGGCGCGTCATACCGTCCCGTCGCCGTATACTGCGCAATCTGCCGAAAGATCCATGGGTTCGCGGGCGCCGTCCGCCCGATCATCACCGCATCACATCCCGTCGCCTCCACCATCGCCGCCGCGTCTTCGGGCGTGCGAATGTCTCCATTCCCGATCACCGGAATCCCGACCGCCTCCTTCACCGCCCGGATGTATTCCCATCGCGCCTGGCCCGTGTATCCGTCTTCGCGGGTCCGCGCATGCAGCGCCACCGCGCTCAGCCCGCAGCTCTCCGCCATCCGCGCCAGCTCCACACAGACAATGTTCGCGTCATTCCATCCCATCCGAAACTTCACCGTGAACGGAATCGAAACCGCCGCCCGCACCCGCTCAAAGATCACCTGGATCAGCGGCAGGTCCTTGAGTAAACCGGAACCGCCGTTGCAAGCAACTACCCGCTTCGCCGGACATCCCAGGTTCAGATCCACAATGTCGAACCCCGCCTCCTCAACGATCCGTGCCGAGTCCGCCAGCGTCTCCGGATTCGAGCCAAACAGCTGCGCCGAGATCGGGTGCTCATCCTCGTAGTACGTCAGGTAACGCTTCCGCTTGGACTCCCTCATGCGGCTCAGACCGTCGGCCGAGGTGAACTCCGTCATGATCAGACCGCATCCGGACTGCTCATTCGACGTCGTCTTCTCAACCTCGGCGAAACTGCCCTTAACCTCATCCAAACCGCGCGAAACCTCGTCCGTTCCCGACGAAAACACGCTTGAATTCTTAATAAATCGCCGAAATACCGTGTCCGTCACCCCGGCCATCGGCGCCAGCACCGTTGCGGGCGCAACCGCAACGTTCCCAACAACAAAGCGGCTCGGCACACGCGTCCGCGCAGGCATAGCATGCGTCACCGGCGCATCCCATCGATTTTGATCCAGCGTGTACCGCTTCTTCATCGCTCCCCACCTCAAACACAGAAGGCCTCCGCACCGCGGAGGCCTTCTGCTATCTCACATCCTCGCAACTACTTAGCTTCGGTAGCAGCCTTTGCCTTGCCGGCATCGGACTTGGCAAACTTCTGCCGGAAGCGTTCCACACGGCCAGCCGTATCAATCAGCTTCTGCTTTCCCGTAAAGAACGGGTGGCACGCCGAGCAGATTTCGAGCACAATATCGCCCTTGTGCGTCGACCGCGTTTGAAAGTTGGTACCGCACGCGCACTTCACAGTGATGTCGTTGTAGCTTGGGTGAATTCCTTGCTTTGGCATTGCTAAATCCTTTCAAATGTTGCACCTGTCGAACCGCGGATCGCTTGCAACCGGCTTGATTCACGGTCACATCGAAGGCCTGTCGCATGTCTCGGCTCACGTCATCTCTGACGTGTGGCGCTTTCCTCACTATACGTTCGATTCCCACACCAGGCAATCGGATTCAACCCCTGCGATACTGTTCAGAGCCGCTCCGTGCGCCGTTCCGGCCGGACCGCTCTCAAATCTCCGTGACCACTCCTTGCCAGATCTGCGACGGCTCCGGCCTCCTCCTCACCACCGATGCCCGCGGCAATCGCTTCGCCCACGAGTGCCCGTGCCGCCTGGAACTCCGCGTCGATCGAGCACTTGCGCACTCTCGTATCCCTCGCCGTTACATGGATTGCTCGCTCGCCAACTTCGAAACCGGCCACTCCTCCGCGCACCCCAGCCTGGGTGCCGCGGCGGTCATTGCCAGCCGCTTCTCGACCGCTTACCCGCTCGAAACCCGCGGTCAAGGCATTCTCTTTGTCGGTACCAGCGGCCTCGGCAAGACCCATCTCGCCGCCTCCATCCTGCGCTGCCTGATCGCGGAAAAGGGCGCCTCCGGCCAGTTCTGGGAGCATAAGGAGCTGCTCGATAAGCTTCGTTCCATCTACAGCTTGCGAACAGCCGGCGCCGAGGACAAGCTACTTCGATCCGTCATCACCTGTGATCTGCTGGTTATCGACGACCTCGGCGACATTACCCCCAGTGACTGGAGCTGGGACACTACCGCCTACATCCTCAACTCGCGCTATAACGAAAACCTCTCCACCGTTATCACCACCAATCTCCCCAACGAAGCGCCTTTCGGCGCCACCACCGAAGAGCCCGCCAGTCGTGCCGAAGCTCGCCGCATGACGCGCCGGGAGACCCTTGGCGATCGGATCGGCGAACGTATGCGATCGCGCGTGCAGGAGATGTGCGTTACGGTCGAGATGCAGGGCAAGGACTTTCGCCAGACCATTAAGCGCGCTACCTTCTCCTGAACGTCGCAGGGATCTCGTCCACTAACCCCCTTTCCGTCCGGGCGCTCGCGATAGAATCGCAGCCACTATGCCTGAGTCGCTGACGCCAACCTTTCGCTCCCCCAACGAGCCCACGCAGCGCAGCTTCCCTGCTGCCGCGGTTGGCATCGCGGGCGCAGTTATCGCGATCGTCATCGCTGTCATGGTTGTGCTCAGCAGCCGGAACCATGCCGTCAATCCCAACCAGCCGCAGCCACTCGACCGGTACGCCGGCAGCCTCGCCTTGTCGCAGATAGCGATGAGCGAGTCGACCAGCCTCTCCGGCGGCAAGAGCACCTTCCTTGACGGCCATGTCACCAACAGGGGCACCCAAACTGTCTCTGCCGTTACCGTTCAGGTCTTCTTCAAGAACGACGAAGGCATGCCCCCACACATCGAGACTCTCCCCATCTCCCTGATCCGTACGCGACAGCCCTATGTGGACACGCAGCCGATCTCTGCCGATCCGCTGAAGCCCGGGGACGACCGCGAGTTCCGCCTTATCTTTGAGTCCATCCCGGAGAACTGGAACACGCAGTTTCCTGAAGTCCACGCCATCCGCGTAACGACCCGCTGAGCCGTTTAGACCCTCAAAAATCCCTCTAGGTAAATCTTCCACTAGCCCAGAAAAAAATACGTACTCTCTGTCTCCTGTGACTACCGGGCACTATCCCCCGAAACACATAAGCCGCTTCAGGTGAATGACATAAGACATATCTTGTGTTTGGCTGTCCAGATGCAACAGCGCAAGAAGGAAAGCATGCGACTCGTGCTTGTTCCACCTGCAGTCACTGGTGACTGCGCGGAAATGCAGCAGAGTCTCGAAGAACTTCACAGGAGTTGCTCCATCATGATGAAGTCAACTAAGTTCAATGCACTCTCGGCTATCCTGCTTACAGGTGCCCTTTCGTTCCCTGCACTGGCTCAAACGTCCGCAACGCAGACCGCGCCTTCAACCGATCCCGCCGCCGCTTCGACGCCGCAGCAAAATGGGGCTGACAGCAGCACCTACGCAACCGGCAAACCGCTCGAGCAGCAATCTAAAGAAGGTTTTTGGGGGCACGTCAACCCGCTCGCCCGGAAAAAGTGGGTAAGGCGCCAGCTTGACCCAATCCGCGATCGGACCAACGAGCTCGACCAGTTGCAATCCAAGAATCGCAATGACATTCACGACGTCGACACCCGCGCGACCGCTGGTATCAGCAAAGCAAACGCAGCCGCCGCTCTGGCCGACCAGCATGCGCAGGATGCGGCGAACCGCGCCAACTCTGCTAACGGCGTAGCGACCGATGCGAGCAACCGGACTACGACGCTGAACGGCACTGTTCAGAACCTTGACCAGTACCAGCAGGTCAGCGCCGTAACTGTTCCCTTCCCAGCCGGTCACCTGACACTTGGAAAGACAGCGAAATCTGATCTGGACGACGTTGCCACTAAGCTTGGCACCGAGAAGGGCTACCTCATCGAGGTGCAGGGCTACAGTCGCTCCGGTGTAAAAGCGTCGCAGGACATGGCCGATGCTGTTGTCCGCTATCTGGTTACTGAGCACCAAGTGCCGATCTTCCGTATTTACAAGAGCGGTCTTGGCAAGCAAACTGCCGCCGCAGCGACAGCGACCGATCCGGACGCGAAGCCGATTCGGAACGGCGTCCGCGTAACACTCCTCCATAACAGTCTCGCCAGTATGGGCGCAGGTGCTACGGCCTCGAACAGCACACCAAGCTCTACAGCAGGCGCACCCAGTGGAACCAGCAACCCGCCAGCAAATCAGTAGATCCACCTCAGGGCGAGCGAGATCACCCGCAGCCCGCAAGTTTGCCGGGACCGTGCCTTAGAGCTGGCCCGACAATACACTCTCCTAACCAGAGAGAACCAAGGCAGATTGGCCCCTCACGCGAGGGGCCGCTTTTTTGCTCCTGACGTGAATCTTCTTCCGTTACCGAACAGGCTGCAGATCGTCATCATGGTGCCGGTCGAGAGTCGGACGGCGTTTGGGCTCAGGTTTCATCGCGTCCCGATTCTCGGGAGCCGCTGGATGAATCCCGAAGTCCCACACTCCCAGGTTGATCCGCCGCGCATCCAGGATCTCCATCAGAGCGAACTCGCCGAAGTCCAGCTGGCGAACTGGCGTCAGCTTCAGCCAGTGGCCGCCCGGCAGAGGTTCCGCTTTCACCTCCGTCACATCTTCCGGAAGCGGCCGGCCGTCCCCTGGGGACGTCAGCGAGAAGCTGGCGAGCACGCGTGAATCCGTGCGTACATCCGTCCGGACGATGACGTAGCGGCTGCCAGCCGAGCCACCAGCGCTTGCCGACGCAGCATTTCCTGTCGCCCCGCGCGTATCGACCGTCAGCGCACTTCCGCTCGCCGGTGTGTCTGCTTCGTCACCGATCCGCACATAGAAGACCGGATCCGGCACATGCACCTGCACCGCGGCGCGCATGCCCCGGAGCGTCACAATCGCGTGTGAGCTTGAGAGCGGATTCACCATACCCAGAAGAACGTTATGGGCCGTATTGCGATTTAGCTGGCCATCACTCTGAGCGAGCGGCACCAGGTCCGGCACGGAGTGAAACGTATCCAGGGCCAGCACCGAATCCTGCTCCGGCAGATGGAGGTCTGGGGCAATCTCCGGTGTTAGCGCGGCCCGCGCGGATTCCTCTTTGAGCAGCTCGGGATCGATCTCCGGCGGTCCCGCAGGCTGCCCGTCGGCCGTTACCGTATGCCGTTTCTCCCAGGTGTGGGTTGCATCCAGATCGACCAGCGCCAGAGGGATCACCTCTTCCGTCCCGCCCCGTTCCGCGCTGTGGTACACCACATTCTTGCCAACGACTCTGTAGTCCAGGACGAGCTGAAACGAACCGTCACGAAGGATCAGATGGACCCGCCGCGGCGGCTGAACGGGGGCGGTCTGCGCCTTACCAACCGGCCCCGCAGCCAGCGCCAACAGCACTGTGCCGGCAGAAATGTATCGAACCGTAGACTTCCAGGCAAGCTCACGCGTCCAAGTCATCACTAGATCTCCCCCGGTTAGACGTGACACGCACGACATCGTACGATATCCAGAAACCCGGCCTCGCGAAATGAGCAGTGTGCCATACTTCCGCCAGGAGTACTCCATAAGCGTTCGCTGACAGCTGTTCCCAGATCCGTACCCCGATCTATGATGCGTTTCCCTCCATCTCGCCATCGCTCCGCCCGGCACCCGACCTGGCTCTGGGTCACGGCGCTGCTTTGCGTCTCGCTTCTGTTCTGTGCAAGTACAGCGCAGGCCTGTCACGCACACGATGCGTTGCTTCGATTGGCTGACGGGAAGGCACAGCTTTCGGCACCGCTCGATGAGTGCCCGTTGTGTGTGGCGCCCCACGCCGCCATGCTGGCTGAGACCCAGACAACGGTGGCGCGCACGCAGCAGAGCGAGGCGCTCGTGTTCTTCGCCGACGGGCAGCCACACCGGGGGCAATGGCACTTCGATCTCTTCAGCCGGCCACCGCCAGCAGCCCTGACCACAGCACACATCTAAGGCAGGCTCCAGAAGGCCCAGGTACGCGAGCTGGATCGGGCTGCCATGCAGTCATCCGCCAGTTCGGCAACCCAGCCCACGTGTTCTTCACGTTAGGAGTCGCCCCATGCAGGATCTGTTTTCAAAATTAAATCTCATACGCGTCTTTTTGCTCTGTCTGCTTCCCCTCACCATCACCTTGACGGCAGGCGCACAGACCAATTCCGGCACCATCTCCGGCCAGGTCACGGATCAGACCGGAGCCGTCCTGCCCAAAGCCACCGTACGCATCAGCAACACCGTCAGCGGCTACACGCGATCTACGTCGACCGACGATAATGGCCAGTATCGCTTCTTCAACATCCCCTTCAATCCCTATAGGGTCACCGTCACCAGCAAGGGCTTCTCCGAGGCAACGCAGACCGCCGACGTCAGCTCAGTCGTTCCTCTCGACGTTCCCGTCAAGCTCAGCGTCGGCGACACCTCCACTGTGGTCAGCGTAGAGGGCGGAGCGGACCTGCTCGAAACCGACCCTGCCGCACACACTGACATCGATCGTTCCACGATCGATCGGCTGCCGCTGGAAAGCGCCTCCTCCGAGCTGACCTCCATCGTCACCCTCGCGTCGCCCGGAATCGCGGCAGACTCAAACGGCCTTCTCCACGGTCTCGGCGACCACGCGGAGAGCTCCTTTTCCATCGACGGCCAGCCCATCACAGACCAGCAGAGCAAAGTCTTCTCCAACCAGTTCCCGGCCGATGCCATCCAGTCCTTTGAGGTCATCGACGGCGCTCCTCCCGCCCAGTACGGCGACAAGACCAGTCTCGTCATCGTCGCCACCACGCGCTCCGGACAGGGCTTCAAGACACCCCACGGCATCCTCTACGGCAGCTACGGCACCTTCGGCACCTCTGAGGTCGGCGGCAACGTGGCCTACGGCTCGGATAAATGGGGCAACTTCTTCTCCGCCAGTGGCCTCAACACCGGCCGCTTTCTCGATGGTCCCGAGTTCCAGGTTTTCCATAACAAAGGCAACGAGCTGAACCTCTTCGATCGCGTCGATTACCAGCTCAGCCCGGTCGCCAACCTTCACACCAACCTGCAGTACACGCGCTCCTGGTTCCAGACGCCCGATACCTTCGATCAGCTCAACCTCCTCGACCAGAATGGCAACACCGTCGGCAGCACGGACCAGCGGTCCAAAATCGAAACCTTTATCGTCGCGCCCACCTATCAGCGAATCATCAACCCGAATACTGTCTTCACCTTCGGCCCTTACATCCGCAAGGATGGCTTCAACTACACTCCGAGCCGGAACCCTCTTGCGGACTTCGGGCCCATTCAGCAGGAGACCCTCGGCCAGTACCGGTCCCTGACCAACGCCGGCGTTCATTCGGATATCTCCTACGTCAAGGGCATCCACAATATCAAGCTCGGCGGCGTGTACCAGCAGACCTTCTTGCGCGAAAACTTGCAAGTCGGCCTCGTCGACCCCAAGTTGAATGCGCCCTGCCAGGATGCGACCGGAGCTCCGGTCAGTGGAAACAGCAACCCCGCGGCTTGCGCCTTCTTCGGCTACCAGGCAAATCCAAACTATCTTCCCGTGCTGGCTCCCTATGACATCACCCGGGGCGGGACCACCTACGCCTTCCACGGCCAGACCGACGTCAAGCAGTTGGCCCTCTATCTCCAGGACCAGATCACCAAAGGCGGCTGGGTCTTCAATGTCGGCATCCGTGGCGACTTCTACAACGGCCTCACCATTCAGCGGCAGGCGGAGCCGCGCGTCGGCATCTCCTACAACATCGCAAAAACCAACACCGTTCTTCGTGTCGCCTACGCGCGCACCCAAGAGACGCCGTTCAATGAAAACCTGGTGCTCTCCAGCAAGGGTTGCAACGATCCAGTGATCAACGGAATCTTTACTACGCTTGGCTCCTGCAGCTCCGGTCCCTTTAACCCGGGCTTCCGCAATGAGTTCCACGCAGGTCTGCAGCAGGCTTTCGGAAAGCACTTCGTGCTGAGCGGTGACTACATCTGGAAGTACACGCGCAATGCGTACGACTTCAGCATCTTCGGAAACACGCCGGTCTTCTTCCCCATCGAATGGCATAACTCGAAGATCCCTGGATTCATCGTTCGCGCCAACGTTCCAGAGACCCACGGCATAAGCGCCTTTCTGGTGATGTCGTCCGTGGCCGCCCGCTTCTTCAACCCCCAGGTTGGCGGCGTCGGCACAACCGTCGGAACGCCTGGCGCAAACTTCCCCTTCCGCATCGATCACGACGAGAAGTTCAACCAGACCACGCACCTCCAGTACTCCCTACCCTTCCGGAAGAGCACCTGGCTCGGCTTCAATTGGCGCTATGACAGCGGCCTGACCGCGGCCTCCACCCCCTGCTACAACGTCAACGACCCCAACAGCGCCTGTGCCAACTACTCCTTCGACGCCAACGGAAATCCACTCGTGACCGCGAACGGCCAACCCCTCATCAACCTCTCCGGCCTGACCGCCGACCAGCAGTTCGAGGCCGATCTCACCTGCGACGGTGTCAGGGCAACCCTCAACCGAGGCTTCTCCAGCTGCGATGCCGCCGGCCTGACCTCCAACCTAGTTCACATCCCCGCGATCAACACGGCGGATGATGACCGCAACCCGGCCCGCATCCAACAGCGAAACCTCTTCGACATTGCTTTGGGAGAAGACAACCTCTTTCATGGCGATAGAAACAAAATTGGCCTGCGCGTGACCGCTATCAATGTCACAAACAAGTACGCCCTCTACAACTTCCTCTCCACCTTCTCGGGCACGCACTACGTCACGCCACGCGCTGTGACGGCCGAGGTTCGCTACAGCTTCTGATTTGTAACCATTCTTGATCGAGGTCGGTGCTCCTAGCAGGGCGGCCTCGATCTATGAGATCCGTCGATGCGTAAACACCTTCGCCTGCGGCCCGCGATAGTCTCCGGCGAGGTGACCGTGCCCGCGCACCAGGTACTTCGTCGTCGTCAAACCTTCCAGCCCGACGGGTCCCCGCGCATGGATCCGCGAGGTCGACACGCCAACCTCGGCGCCCAGACCATACCGGAACCCATCCGCAAACCGCGTGCTCGCATTCACCATCACGCTTGCTGCATCCACCTCGTTCAGAAAGCGCTCTGCCGCATCGGCGTTCGTCGTGCAGATGCTTTCCGTGTGCGCCGATCCGAACACGTGAATATGCTCGATCGCCGCCTCGATGGACGGCACCACACGCAGCGCGAGCGTCAGATCCCCGTATTCCGTGTGCCACTCCTCCACCTCGCCTACGGTGGCCGCAAGCTCGGTTGAAAGCACCGCCCGCACCCCAGCATCCCCCAACAGGCGAACCCCCTTGCTACTTAGGCGGCTCACCAGCGCGGGCAAAAACGTCAGCGCAACTGCCTGGTGCACCAGCACCGTTTCGACCGCATTGCACACGGCCGGGTAGTCCGTCTTCGCATCGTCGATCACCGCCAGCGCCTGCTCCGCATCGACCGACCGATCAACATAGATATGGCAGATCCCATCCGCATGCCCCAGCACCGGGATGCGGGTGGTCGCTTGAATATGCTCGACCAGCGCCCGCGATCCGCGCGGAATTACTAGGTCAACCAGCGAGGATAAGGTCAGCAGCTCCGCCACCGCCGCTCGGCCGAAGATCACCGACACCGCGTCCTCCGGCAGCGACGCTGAGCGGATCGCCGCGCGAATCAGCGACACCAGCGCGGCCGCCGTACGCTCGACCTCTCGCCCGGGTTTCAGGATGACCGCGTTGCCACTTTTTAACGCCAGCGCGCTGATCTGCGTCACCGCATCCGGCCGCGCTTCGAAGATCACAGCCAGCACACCCAGCGACACCGACCGCTTTTCCAGATCGAGTCCGCGATCAAGCTCCATCGCTTCGAGCCGTCGGCCGAGTGGATCGGGCAATTCACGAACAGCACGCACCTGGGCCGCCATCTCCTCGAGCTTCGCCGTCGTCAAGCCCAGACGGGCCCGATTGGCTGGCGAAAGATCGCCTGTTGCCACCAGCGCGTCTGCCAGATGCAGATCTTCCGCATTCGCCGCCAACAGGGCATGCTGTTGCTTAACCAGGGCCTCTGCGATCGCAGTCAGGGACGCGTTCCGTTGCGCCAGAGACATCGGTGCTATCGCCCGTGCGGCTCTTCGCGCCTGCTCCGCCAGCAGCCGGACCTCTGATGACCCCTGCGTTGAAGATCTGCGGTACACCTCGATCGGTTCACCCGCGATGTCGCTCATCAATGCACCTCGTCCGCAACGACCGCCGTCGGCAGGGGTTCGAGAGCGATGCCGGGAAAGCGCGTTCCCACCGGCTCTCCGGCGACCACACGTTCGAGTACCTGCGCCGTCCGTCCGTTGGCAATTACCACCGTCTGTCCTGCCTCCTGCGCCATGCGTGCGGCGTCAAGCTTCGACAGCATGCCGCCCCGCCCGCGTCCGTTGCCACCATGCGCGTGCGCCAGGACCTCCGCGTCGATGCGATCCACCCTTGCAATCAGCCGGGCTCCGGGATCACTCGGGCTCCGGTCGAACAAGCCATCTACATCCGAGAGCAGCACCAGCAGATCCGCCCCAACGTGCGTGCTCAGCAGCGCCGACAGCTTGTCATTGTCTCCGAACAGTCGAAACCGGGCAGCCTCGGGGGATGGCACATCCAGTTCTGCAACCGAAACGGTATCATTTTCATTGATGACCGGAATGACGCCAAGCGAGAGCAGCGCTTCTAGCGTGCGCTTCAGGTTTGCGTGCCGAACCGGTGATCGAAAATCATCCTCCGTCAGTAACACCTGCGCCGTTCGGCAGCCGAGACGATCGAACGCGTCCTCGTAGATGCTCATCAGGCGCGACTGCCCGGTAGCCGCGCAGGCCTGGATGCTCGCCAGATCAGAAGGCCGCGTAGACATGCCGAGCCGCTCCATACCCAGGCCGATCGACCCCGAACTCACCACCAGAATCTGGTGGCCAAGCTCCCGCAGAGCGGCAATGGATTCCACCAGTCCGCACAGCAGCCCCAGAGCTACGCGGCCATCCCCACGCATGATCACATTGGTGCCAAGCTTCACGACGATGCGACGCGACAGCACCCCGCTTGCACCCCCTGCAAACGTTCCGCCGCTCCACCGCTCCGTCGGCAGGCTCATCTGATCATGCTAGCAGGGAGGATGCGGGACGCAAGCTCGCTGCTGGCGTCCGCGCAGATTGGCGATAGCATGGGGAGACGACGTGACCTCCTCTGCCACACACGCACTGGCCGAACAGGCCGCTCCTCCGCCCCGCACGTTCGCCGCCTTTGCCTGCGTGTACTTCTTCTGGGGCTCTACGTACACGGCCATCCACGTCGCCGGCTTATACCTCGCCCCGTCGCTGGTCGCGGCCTGCCGTACCCTGCTCACAACCATCCTTCTTATCGCAATCTGCCGCGCTACCGGTCGCAGCCTGCGTGTGACACGCGGGGAAGTGTGGCGACTCGCACTAGTAGGCGTTCTCTTTATGACCGTCAACGCCATTCTGCTCACCTGGGCGGAGACCCTGGTCGCCTCTGGTGTCGCTTCGCTGCTGGTTTCGACCATGCCCATCATGGTCGCGGTGATCGAGGCCGCTATGCCCGGCGGCGAAGCTCTCAACAAACGCGGTTGGGCCGGTACCCTGCTCGGCACCGCAGGTATGGTGGCGCTTGTCTGGCCATCGCTGCGCACAGGCGGGACCATCGGCGATCACCATATGCTGGCGTACAGCCTTCTGCTACTGGCGGCGCTTGCTTTTGCGGTGGGCGCCGTGCTCAGTCGCAGATTCCGGTTCCAGCGAGACGCCTTCGTGGTCACCACCTGGCAGATCGGCAGTGCCAGCCTCTGCAATCTTATGCTCGCCCTCGCCGATGGCAGTCTGCACACAGCCGTGTGGACGCGCGGCGGCGTAGCTTCGATCGTTTATCTCAGCATCTTCGGATCGCTGGTCGGGCTTAGCTGCCTCACCTATCTGCTGCAGCACGTCGCGGTGACCAAGGTCTCTACCTACGCCTTCGTCAACCCGATTGTTGCTGTTCTGCTCGGTATTCTGTTGCTCGGCGAGCGGCTCAGCGCCTCTGAAGTTCTCGGCATGGCCATCATCATCGCAGCCGTTGCAGTGGTCATCTTTTCGCGCGTCGAGCGGTCGCCAGAGACCTCGCCGCAAGACGATCCGCAGTGGATCTGATAGCAGATGTGCCTATGTGGAGCGCTTCTTCGAAACGACCGTCCGCTGTGTTGCTGGCTACCGGGCAGCGTCGGCCTTAACTTCATAGAGATCATCATCTTTGTAAGTCGATCGCACCTTACCGCGATAGATCAGAACCGCTCCATCCACATACAGCTTCCGCAGCAGCCAGTCTTCCGGATAGGTGTACGTCCCCACGACAAAGAAGTGCGGATGCGTTGCCAAAAAGTCGTGGTACGGAACCACGGTTCCATGCAGGCCGAGCGCCTCTTGCACATCCTTCTCGTTTTCAAAAAGCGTGGCATGCGCAAACCGTGTTGCCGCCTCGCGATCCGTCAGGTAGAACGTTCGTGCCCGCGTCGGAGCAGCCTCACGATCATTCATTTCCACGAACGTCAGCCCGCTCGCCGCGACGATCGGCAGGTTCCCGGTCGAGGTTGCGAGCGGCGGCCGCGGCGCGATCATGTCCGATCCCGGGTTGCCATTCACGTCGAACACAAACAGATCCACGGCGGTTCGTGCCACGCTCGCCAGAATTAGTGCAAACGCCAGCAGAGTCGCAATTTCCGCCGCTCGCGCGACGCGACGATAGAAGAACCATGTCAGCAAGCCCGCGACCCCCAGCACGCTCGCGATGCCGTACCTGGGGAAGAACGCAACCTGACGGTACGTGAAGATGAACGCAACCAGCAGGCCTTGCAGCGACAAGCCAGCAAAGAGTGCGATCTCCCGCGCCTCCGGTTGCAAGGCGCGCGTGTACGCTTCCTGTGGTCCGTGCCGCACCGGCAGGAACGCCCGCACAATCACACACGCGAATACCGCAATGCCGAAGTAGAGAAACATCTCCACATACATCCAGCCAACCGTGTCAACACGCGGAAGAAAATCCGGCGGGTAGAGCACTCTGCGTATAGAGGTCGCCTGCGAACTCGCGTTCAAATCAATCGCAAAGGCAATGGTCGTCGGAACCGCTACAGCCATCCATCCGGTCCAGTCCATCGATCGCCGTCGGCCGGTAAAGAAGGCGGCGCCAAGGAAGGGCAGCAGCGACAACACGGCCAGAAAATGACTCGCCGCCGCCATCGTCGCGGCCGCCAGCATCAGCGCCAGCATCCCCTTCCGCCGCGGAAAGCCCGCCCGCTCCTGCCAGGCAAACAGCAACACGCTCAGCGCCGCCATCCACAGCATGTATGGCCGGTTCTGCCACGAGTACTCCACGTACGCGCTGACCCAGAAGATCGAAAGCGCAAAGATCCCAAACAGATTGCTGAGCCGGCGCGCGAACACCAGAAAGATCATCTCGCTGGCAAGCAGCCCAGCCAGCATGGATGGCAGCCGCGCCAGCAGCCATCGCGGCCCCGGCAGCATCAGTGAAAGTCGCTCCAGCACATACGACAGCGGCGGGTTCAGATCCACGGCGTGAATGCGCTCGATCATCAGCCTGACGGAGGGCGCTCGCGAGATGCCCCACGTAAATAACTCATCGTGCCGCAGAGGATGTGCATGTGCTTCGACCAGCGCCATCGGCACGTACAGCAGAGCGATAAACACCATGCAGAGGCCCTGGTGATTGACGATCCACGCAGCAAAGTCCTCAAGCAGATTTGAGACGTGCAGCGACAGCTTCGATCTTGACTTCAGGAGCGTTACCGTCATAGAAGGCGTTCGATGGAGCGTCGGAACAGGACTTGGCGGCAACAAGACAGCAGGAGGTTCAGGACAACGGCTCCAGGGACTCGAGCATCGTCGGAATAAGCTCCGAGACCGTGGGATGGACATGCATGGCGTGCGTCAGCGTCGTATACGGTGCGTTCGCGTACATCGTATCCAGAATGCAGTGAATCGCCTCATCTCCGCCAGTACCAAAGATGGTTGCCCCCACTATCTTCTTCGTCTGGGCATCCACCAGGACTTTCATAAAGCCTTCGGTCTCACCCTTTTCGACTGCCCGGCCCACCTTAGTCATCGGGCGTCGTCCAACCAGCGCTGGCTTACCTGACCCGCGCACTTCCCGCTCCGTCAACCCGATCTGCGCCAGCGGCGGATCAATGTACATCGCGTGCGCCTGGATACGATCACTGACACGCCGTGGCTCGTTGTCGAGCAGGTTAGCCGCAACAATCTCAAAGTCGTTATAGGAGGTGTGCGTGAACCCGCCGCGACCATTGCAGTCGCCCATCGCCCAGATGCCGGGCACATTCGTCCGCAGTTGATCATCGACCGTAATGTACCCGTGCTCGTCCGTCGCAACACCGGCCCGGTCCAGCCCCAGGTCATCCGTGTTGGGCCGCCGACCAACCGCCAGCAGCACATGCGTCCCCAGCACCTCTGGTTCGCCCGTCGTGCAGTTCGTTCCCACCAAAACGCCCTCTGGATGCGCCTTGAAGTGAACACACGCCGAATCCGTCCGGATCGTAATGCCTTCTTTCTCGAGAACCTCCTTCACCGCCCCGGAAACATCCTCATCCTCATGCGCGACCAGGCGCTTTCCTCGCTCCACCACAGTGACCTTGCTGCCAAATCGGCGATACATCTGCGCAAACTCGAGCCCGATATAGCTTCCACCCACAATCACCAGGTGCTTGGGTAAGGTGTCCAGATCGAGGATCGTCGTATTCGTGAGCAGCGGCACATCATGGACACCCGGCATCTCTGGAATCGCCGCGCGACCGCCAACGTTGAGGAAGATTTTCGAAGCGGACAGCACCTCATCGCCAACCTGCACTTCGGTCGGGGACAGCAGGCGCGCCGCCTTGTGGAAGACCGTACATGCGTCCATCGTTCGTAAACCCTTCTCCACACCCTCGCGCGACTTCCCGGAGATCGCGTCCTTGCGCGCCTTCACCGCTTTCATGTCGACCGTGACTGCTCCCCCAACCTGAACACCAAAATCACCGCCCCGCCGCGCCATATGCGCCGCATACGCACTCGCAACCAGCGTCTTGGTCGGAATGCAGCCGGTATTCACGCACGTCCCGCCGAACAGCTTGCGCTCAATCATCGCAACAGTCATGCCGACCTTCGTCAGCCTGCCGGCGAGCGGTGGTCCAGCCTGCCCCGCGCCGATAATAACTGCGTCAAACTGTCTCGCCATCGTTTGCTCCTTCGTCAGTTACAGACAGCTACTTGCGCTTCCATCGCACGCCATCCTTGGCGTCTTCAAGCAGAATTCCCTTGCCCAGCAGATCATTGCGGATCGCATCCGCTCGCGCGAAGTTCCGCTGCTTCTTGGCCATCGTCCGTTCAGCCACCAAGGCATCGATCTCGGCGTCTGAAAAGGCCAGCGTCTCCAACAGCGCCGGATCCGCCTCGTTCAGGCGGTTCTCCTTCTCCGCCCACGCCAAAGCCGCGCGCGTCAACTCCGCATCCCTGTCTTTCAACACGGCAAACACACCATCAAACAGATCCAACACCGCCAGAATCTGCACGGCATTCCCTCGCAGCAACGCTCCCGCATCCGCCGCCGTGTTCGCCGCGCGCACCAGGTCAAAGATCGCCGCCCGCGCTTCTGCCGTGTTCAGGTCGTTTGCCAGCGCCGCCGTGTACAGCTCAGCCGCCTGCGTCGTGACCTGCTCAATCGCAGACTCGATCCCCTCCGGGAGCGGTGACGCACTGCTCGGGCCCGCCCCCTTCAGCATCCGCTGATGAAACGTTCGCAGCCGGTCAACAGCATTCGCAGAGGCTGCCAGATCCTCAAATGTAAAGTTCAGCTGATGCCGATATGGCACCGAGATCAGCAGAAACCGAATCGCCGAAACCCGGTACCCTCGCAGCAGCAGATCGCGCAACGTATAGAAGTTGCCCTCGGACTTCGACATCTTCTTGCCTTCGACCAGCAGAAACCGCACATGCATCCAGTGCCGCGCAAAGGGCTTGCCTGACGCCGACTCCGACTGCGCAATCTCATTCTCATGGTGCGGAAACATCAGATCTTCGCCGCCCGCATGCAGATCGAAATCGTCGCCCAGGAACTTCGTCGCCATCGCCGAACACTCCAGGTGCCAGCCCGGCCGACCATCGCCGAGCGCCGTCTGCCACGAGGCCTCCCTGGTCCCGTTCGGCAGCGCCTTGACAGCCTTCCACAACGCGAAATCCCGTGCCGCGTCTTTGTCGAACTCACCCACATCCACCCGGGCGCCGTCCTCTATCTGATCCAGATCCTTCTTTGCGAGCTTGCCGTAGTCCTCATCCCGCGCCACGCGAAAGTACCAAGAGCCATCCTCCGCCTGGTAGGCAAACTCCCTCGCTGCCAGCTGCTCCACCAGCGTCACCATCTCCGGAATGCATTCGGTCGCCCGCGCCAGAATCTCCGGCCGCTCGATTCCCAGTGCCTCCAGATCCTCGAAGAATGCCTCCTCATAGGTCCGCGAATACTCCGCAATCGAGAGCCCCACGGCAGCGGCGTTGCGGATGATCTTATCGTCCACATCTGTAATGTTCATCACGTGCCGGATCGCGACGCCCTGCTGGCGCAGAAACCGTCGCAGCACGTCGACATGCAGAAACGTCCGGAAGTTGCCGATGTGCCCGTAGTCGTAGACCGTTGGCCCGCAGCAATACATCCGCAACTCGGGCGTACCCACCGGAGAAAGCGGCTGGATCGTGCCGCTCAGAGTATTGAAAAGATCGAGAGTTGCCACGTGGCTCTTGTAATTGCCTTGCCGCAGCCGCGTGCGCGGTGCTCGAGATAGGTCTGCCGTCCCTGATTCTAGCCGATTGCTGCCGATCGCCTCGTCCGCGCACCCGCGCTGTCCAGCCGAAGCTGAGGCCGCGCGCTTACCTCCGCGTCCGCCCACTCTCCTGCCAGCAGCCGCGGCCACGCCGCCGCCGCAATCATCGCTGCATTGTCGGTAGAAAGCGCCATCGTCGGAAACGCCACCGGCAGACCCCGCCGCGCCGCCTCTGCCGTGAACCGCCGCCGAAGCTCGACGTTGGCTGCTACCCCGCCCGTCACCAGCACCGCCCACGCGCCAGCGCTCTCCACTGCGGCAAACGTCTGCTGCATCAAGCGGCCGACCACGGCAGCCTGAAAGCTCGCGATCAGATCCAGCACCTCCGAGGGCAACAGGCCCGCTGCGCGCAGCTCGGCGATCCGCTCCGGCGTTGTCCGTGCGGCGTGCGGGATCGCCAACCGCCGCTCTCCTGCCGCAGCCAACATGCCGTGCCTCTCCAGATGACGCAAGACCGCCGTCTTGATCCCGGAAAACGAAAAATCAACGTTCGCCGCATGGGGGTCCGGCATCCCACGATGCCGTATCGACGCAAACCGGAACGGCACCGCCTTCGGATCGCCCAGCGGCGCCAGCGCATCGATCCATGGGCCACCCGGGTACGGCAGCCCGAGCAGCTTCCCTATCTTGTCAAACGCCTCGCCCGCTGCATCGTCCACCGTGCGCCCCAGCGTACGGTATCGAAATACCCCGCCTGCCCGCTCCGCCAGATACAGGTGCGTGTGGCCCCCCGAAACCACCAATGCCACCATCGGCGCCGCAGCCTCCGGCAGCAACTCCGCCGCACCCTGCATCAGCACAGCATAGATGTGCCCTTCCAGGTGATTCACTGCCAGCAGCGGCTTCCCGAGCGCAAAGGCCAGCGCCTTCGCATACGTAATCCCCACCAGCAGCGCCCCCGCCAACCCCGGCCCTTCCGTCACCGCGATTGCGTCAAGCGAATCAAACCTCAGCCCCGGCTCCCGTTCCTTTGCCTTGACCATCGCCGCCCGCACCACCGGCACAATGTTCCGCAGATGCTCTCGGCTGGCCAGTTCCGGCACCACCCCTCCATACAGCGCGTGCAGATCCACCTGGCTCGCCACCACGCTCGACAACACCTCTGTGCCGCCCCGCACCACCGCCGCCGCCGTTTCGTCGCACGAGCTCTCAATACCCAGAATCAGCCCCGTGCTGCGGTTGTTGACGGTCTCGAAAGTCACGCTGGATCCGGCACATTCGTCGGGCATCTGAGTAGTGTACGAGGTGCGCAGCATGCTGGAGCAACCCATTGAGCACGTCCAAAGCACCGCCTATCGCGCCGCGCTCGAGGTGGTCCGCACCCTCACCCTCGCCGGCCATCAGGCCTTCTTCGCTGGCGGCTGCGTCCGCGATCTGCTGCTCGGCATCGAGCCCAAGGACTTCGACGTCGCCACCAGCGCCACCCCCCAGATCGTCCAGAACCTCTTCCCGCGCACGGAAGCCGTCGGAGCCCACTTCGGCGTCATTCTCGTCATCACGCACAAAGGCGACCGTCGCCATGCCATTGAAGTCGCCACCTTCCGCAGTGACGGCGCCTACACCGACGGCCGCCGTCCCGATGCCGTCCACTTCTCCACCCACCCGCGCGAAGATGTGCTTCGTCGCGACTTCACGGTCAATGGCATGCTCTTTGACGCGGTCGGTTTCGAGCAGACCGACTATCTCGAAGGCTCCATCCTCGACTTCGTCAACGGCCGCGACGATCTCAAGCTCGGCCTCATCCGCGCTGTTGGGAAACCGCAACGCCGCTTCACCGAAGACAAGCTCCGCACCCTCCGCGCCGTCCGCTTTGCCGCCCGCCTCGGCTTCAATATCGAACCCGTCACTGCGGCTGCCATCGCTGCACTCTCCCCCGCAATCCACCAGGTCAGTGCTGAACGCGTTCGCGACGAGCTCTCCCGCATGCTCACCGAAGGCCACGCCCGCCGCGCCTTCGAGCTCCTCGATGAGCTCGGTCTCCTTGCCGAAGTCCTGCCAGAAGCCGTGGCCATGCACGGCGTGGAGCAGCCCGCGGATTGGCACCCCGAGGGCGATGTCTGGACCCACACCATGCTGCTGCTCGAAAAACTCGAACCCGGCTGCTCCTCCACGCTCGCCTGGGGAGCGCTCCTGCACGACATCGGCAAACCTGCCACCTATCATCTCGATCGCTCCGGTCCTGCCCCGCGCATTCGCTTCAACGGGCACGTGGAGGTTGGCGTCCGCATCGCCGAAGTGATCCTCAAACGCCTTCGCTTCTCAAACGAAGACACCGAGCAGATCGTCGCGCTCATCAAGAATCACATGCGCTTCGGCGACGTCCCTCAGATGAAGGAGTCCACCCTCAAACGCTTTCTTCGCCTTCCCCGGTTCGATGAGCACCTGCAGCTTCACTGGCTGGATTGCAGTTCCTGTCACGGCAAACTCGGCATTTGGGAGTCCGCCAAAGAACGTTACGAAGCCGAGCCCGCCGTCGAGCACCGCCCACAGCTCCTGGTCACCGGCCGCGATTTGATCGCAAATGGTTACAAACCCGGACCGCGCTTCAAAGTCATGCTCGAGGCCGCCGAGGACTCCCAACTCGAAGGCACGATCCATTCCACCGCCGAAGGCTTGGCCCTCATCGACGAGCGCTTCGGCGAGCCCTCCCACACCTAGCCACTCTGCATACGAGTCGTCTCGGTTGGTGACATACCTCACTCGGCCACTCACCCCTTGTAACTCGAACCAAAGTGAAGCTCCGTGGAAGGACCCGCTGCCCCGGCCACAACACGCCGTCGTTTCTACCGCGGACGTCCAGATCTATCGCCAGTTGAAGCGAGAGCCCCGTGCATTTCACTCTGCGTACGCACCAACCGTCATCGAAGCCGTACCCCACGATCTCTAGAAAGCAAGCCATGCCCACATCCACCCCAAACACCTTCGACGTCCTCATCATCGGTGCCGGCATCGCCGGTCTCGTCTGCGCCCGCACCCTTGCCGAGAGTGGCCGGCGCGTCTGCGTCGTCGAAGCGAGTGATCGCATTGGCGGCCGCATCTTCACCCGCCGTGTCGACGATCAGATCGTCGAACTCGGCGCCGAGTTCGTCCACGGCCGCCCACCCGAGCTCCTCACCCTCATCGCCGAAGCCGACCTCACCGTCATCGATCGCACCGGCTCCCAGCTCAGCTTCAGCGACGGCCGCCTTACCGCGGAGAGTGACGACCGCAACGGTATGTTCGATCCCCTCGAGCAGCTACGGGACTTCACCGGACCCGACCTTAGCTTCCGCGACTTTCTCAACCGCTCCGACTCCGGGAACAACGACGACCTCCGCGCTTCCGCCATTGGCTACGTCGAGGGTTTCAACGCCGCTGACGCCACACAGATCAGCGCACAGTCGCTCGGCATCCAGCAGGCCGCCGAAGACTCCATCGATGGAGACCGTGTCGCCCACATCCGCGAGGGCTACGATCGTCTGCCGCACTTCCTGGCCGATCGCCTCCGCGCCGCCGGCGCCACCCTCCTCCTCAACACACCCGTCACGGCCGTGCGTTGGGGCGCAGGCCACGTCGCGCTTGAGACCCCCACCGGCGAACTCGTCGCCGCCAAAGCCGTCGTCACACTTCCACTCGGCGTCCTCCAGGCCCGCACCGTCCGCATCGTCCCCGGGCCCCGCACCTTGCTCGAAGCCGCCGCACACATGCGCATGGGCCCCGTCTGCCGCTTCACCCTCGTCTTCCGCGAGCGCTTCTGGGAGGCCCTGCCGCCACAGCCCGACCTCCGCACACTCAGCTTTCTCTTCAGCTTCGGCGACCTTCCCTCTGTCTGGTGGACCGCGCATCCCGAAGACTCCCGAACCCTCACCGGCTGGGTTGGCGGCCCACGCTCGTGCGCCCTTCTTGGCAGATCCGAAGAGGATCTCGCGGATTTCGGCTGCCGCACCCTCGCCCACATCTTCGATCGCCCGGAGGCGCACCTCCGCAGCCTCCTCGAGCGCTGTGAAACCCACGACTGGAGCGCCGATCCGCACACCCGTGGCGCTTATAGCTACGTCGCCGTAGGCGGCGCACAAACCTCCGCCCGCATGGCCGAACCCGTCAAGCACACCCTCTTCTTCGCCGGCGAACATACTGACGTCACCGGCCACTGGGGCACCGTTCACGGAGCCCTCCGCAGCGGCCTCCGCGCCGCCCACCAGATCCTCGGCACTCTCTAACGCCAAAATAGAGGCGTACCGCAGATCCCCTTTACGCGAATTCCCTCTTTCGCGAATCCCGTCTTTGCGAATCTCTTTTCCTTGTCATACCGCAGGGATCTGCTGTTGTTCTTGATCTCACCAGAACGGATACGTGGCTAGCTCGCCTCCGCCGCCAGCAACGCATCCACCTTCCGCCGCAGACTCCGCGCATCAAACGGCGCCCGCACCTTCGCATCATTGTCGAAATACACAAACACATCCCGCGGCCGCAACGGCGCCAATTTAGGATCGATCCGCCGCGCCGGATTTGCCAGGTGGTCCTCTTCCCCCAGTGGCGTTCCACCATGAGCCCACATCACGATCCGCCGCGCCCACACGTCCAGTGCCTCCTCCGAATACCCGCTCGCATACAGCTGCTCTGACCCATGCAGACGTAGATACACCAGCGAACTCGTCACATCCAGCAGCAGCGGCCACTCCACCGTATCTGCCACTACCAACCCCACATCATGCGCCCGCAGCAGTCGAAGGAACTCCGTCGTGCAAAAGCTCTCGTGCCGTATTTCAACTACATGCCGCAGCGGAACATCCACCTCCGCCTCAAGCACGCAGCGGTTCAGCATCCGATCGTCACACCCTTGTGCTAACTCCGCGGCCTGCCTCGTCGATCGCGGCAGCATGGCAAAGAACTCCGCAAACCGTTCCGCCTGGAACGTCTGCGGCGGCGGAAACTGCCACAACATCGGTCCCATCTTCGTACCCAGCGCCAACACCCCACTCGCCAGCAGGTTCGCAAACGCCGTCTCCACCCCGCGCAGCTTCTTCATGTGCGTAATGAAGCGCGACCCTTTTACCGCAAACACAAAGTCGTCCGGCGTCTCCGCGACCCATCGCCGAAAGCTTTCTGGCCGCTGCAGCGAATAAAACGTCCCGTTGATCTCAACCGTGTCGAAGCTTTCCGCCGCAAACGCGAGCTCACGCCGCTGCTGCAGCTTCGGCGGATAGAACACCCCGCGCCAGCCCTTGTACCGCCAGCCCGAGATGCCAATGCGTATCCGCCCCATCGCCATACGCGCTAGAGCGGCGTCCGCCCGCCGGTCGCCCCAAAGATCTCGCCCGACACATAGCTCGCCTCTTCGCTCGCCAGGAACACAAACAGATGTGCCAGCTCAATGGGTTGCGCCGGCCGGCCAAACACCGTCTGCTCGCCAAAGTTCTTTACCTTCTCGACCGGCATCGTCGCGGGAATCAGCGGCGTCCACACCGGCCCCGGCGCCACACCGTTCACCCGCACACCCTTGTCCTTCGCCAGCTTAGCCAGACTCTTCGTTAGGTTCGCAATCGCCGCCTTTGTGGCCGCATACGCCAGCAGACTCTCACTCGGTTCAAAGCCCTGGATCGACGTTGTGTTGATGATGCTTGCGCCCGGCTTCAGCACCGGCAGTGCCGTCTGCGTCAGATAAAACGTCCCAAATACATTCGTTCGAAAGGTCCGCTCCAGTTCTTCCGGGCTTACATCCTCAATCTTCTCCCGCACCATCTGGAAGCCCGCGTTATTAACCACGATATCCAGCCGTCCCAGCCGCGAGGTCGCCGCGTTCACCAGCGATCGCGCATATCCCGGCTCGCCGATATCGCCTGGCAGACACAGGCACTTTCGCCCAGCGTCCTCGGCGATCTTGGCCACCTCTTTCGCATCGTTCTGCTCCCCTGGCAGATAGCTGATCACCAGGTTCGCGCCTTCCTTGGCAAACGCAATCGCCACCGCCCGCCCAATACCGGAGTCTCCTCCAGTAATGATCGCCACTCGATCCTGGAGCCGGTTGTAGCTCACGTAATCGTGCTCGCCGTGTTCTGCCGGCGGGTGGAGCGCCCGCACCGTTCCCGGATGCGTCTGCTTCTGCTCAGGGAATGGCGGCTTTGCATACAGCTCGCGCGGATCAGGATTGGCCTGGGTGGATGGGGGCATGGGAAGAGACCTCGAGAAGAATGGCAGCGGTTTGGTTCGACGTACGCCGGTAAAGGACCTTAGTTTCTTCGATGCGCCACAAAGCTCACGCGGCTGCCGAAAACGACCTGCACGCCTCCTCCTTCATTGCCAAACATCATCTGCTAGCCTCAGCACATCTGAGGTTCTATGGCTACCAAGACGCTCCTGAACACCCCACCCGATATCACCCCAAACACCACCATCACCGTGAACGGTCGGGAAACAGACGCCCACGTCGGCGAGTTTCTGGTAGACGCCCTCAATCGTATGGCCGAGCGTACCGCCGGCAAAAAGCTTCCACAGGTCTGCTATTTGCCGCAGATGGGTCCCATCCAAAGCTGCGATACCTGCATGGTCCAGGTCGACGGTCAGCTCGTCCGCTCCTGCTCCACTCCGGTCACCGCCAGCATGGCCGTCTTCACCGAAGGCGAGCGTGTCGACATCGCCCAGCGCGAAGCCTTTGATCGCATCCTCCAGAACCACATGCTCTACTGCACGGTCTGCGACAACAACAATCAAAACTGCACCGTGCACAACGCCACCGCCGATCTCGATGTGAAGCACCAGGCCCGCGAGTTCAAGGTCAAGCCCTACGAGAAGGACGAGTCCAACCCCTTCTACCGCTACGACCCCGATCAGTGCATCCTCTGTGGCCGCTGCGTCGAATCCTGTCAGAACGTCCAGGTGAACGAGACCTTATCCATCGATTGGACCAGCGACAATCCCCGCGTCCTTTGGGATGGCGGCCATGAGATTGCCGGTTCCTCCTGCGTCTCCTGCGGGCACTGCGTCACCGTCTGCCCCTGCAATGCGCTCATGGAAAAGTCCATGATCGGCCACGCCGGCTACCTCACCAACCTGCCCCCCAAGGTGCTCGACGACATGATTGACGTCGTCAAGGGCTTCGAGCCAAGCACTGGTTACGGCCCCATCCTCGCCCTCTCTGAGATTGAAGCGGCGGCCCGCCCCATGCGCGACAAGCGCACCAAGACCGTCTGCACCTACTGCGGCGTCGGCTGCTCCTTCGAGGTCTGGACCCGCGATCGCCACATCCTCAAGATCGAGCCTACCCACGGCCCCGCCAATGGCATCTCCACCTGCATGAAGGGCAAGTTCGCCTGGGACTTCATCAACTCCCCCGATCGCCTCACCTCGCCGCTCAAACGCGTCGGCGACACCTTCGAAGAGATCGGCTGGGATGAAGCCCTGCAGATAATCTACGACAAGTTCACCGCGATCAAAGCCGAGCACGGTCCCGATGCCCTTGCCTTCATCGCCTCTTCAAAGTGCACTAACGAGGAGAGCTATCTCATGCAGAAGCTCGCTCGTCAGGTCATCGGCACCAACAACATCGACAACTGCAGCCGATACTGCCAGACGCCCGCCAGCATGGGCCTCCAACGCACCGTCGGCTACGGCGCCGATGCCGGTACCATTCAGGACATCGAGATCGCCGACCTCGTCATCATCGTCGGCTCCAACACTGCCGAGAGCCATCCCGTCCTCGCCACCCGCGTCAAGCGTTCGCACAAGCATCGCGGCCAGCGCCTCATCGTCTCCGATCTCCGCAAACACGAGATGGCCGAACGCGCTGACATCTTCATGCGCCCGTACCCGTCCACCGACGAGGTCTGGGTCCAGGCCATCACCAAATACCTCATCGACAACAACCTCCACAATCAGGCCTTCATCGACCAGTGGGTCAATCACTGGCCCGAGTTCAAAGCCTCCCTCGAGCCCTACACCCTTGAGTACGCTGAGCGAGTCACCGGCGTTACTCAGGAGACCCTCATTGCCGTCGCCCATGAGATCGCCAGTGCCAAATCCGTCTGCATTCTCTGGGCCATGGGCGTCACCCAGCACTGCGGCGGCTCTGACACGTCAACCTCTTTCTGCAACCTCCTTCTCGCCACTGGCAACTTCAAACGGCCCGGCACCGGCGCCTATCCCCTCCGCGGCCACAACAACGTTCAGGGCGCCAGCGACTTCGGCTCCATGCCCAATGTCTTCTCCGGCTACCAGAAAGTTGATGACCCCGATAACCGCGCGAAGTTCGAAGCCGACTGGGGCTGCGTCCTGTCCACCACCAAGGGTCTCGACAACCATGAGATGATCGAGGCCGTGTACGAGGGCAAGCTCAAAGCTCTCTACATCAAGGGCGAAGACACCATCACCTCCGACGCCAATACCAACTATGTCGACGGTGCCTTCCGCAAGCTCGACTTCATGATCGTGCAAGACATTAACTTTTCCCAGACCTGCCGCTACGCCGATCTCGTCCTCCCTGCCAGCCCCTCGCTTGAAAAAGACGGCACCTTCGTCAATACGGAGCGCCGTTTCCAACGCCTCTACAAGGCTCTCGAACCCCTCGGCCAGTCCCTTCCCGATTGGGAGATCATCCAGCGCATCGCCAATAAGCTCGGCGGCAACTGGAAGTACGGCCACCCGTCCGACATCATGGTCGAAGTCGCCCGCCTCACCCCTCTCTTCGCCGGCGTTACCTACGAGCGACTCGAAGACTTCAAAAGCCTCCTTTGGCCTGTTGCCGAAGACGGCACCGACACCCCGTTCTGCTACAAAGACAAGTTCCCCTTCCCCGACGGCAAAGCCAAGTTCCATCCGCTCGAGTACATCCCACCATCGGAAGAAATTAACGAGGAGTTCGATCTTCATCTCAACAATGGCCGTCTCCTCGAGCACTTTGAACAGGGCTCCATGACCTATCGCTCCCCCGGCATCCGCGCTATCACCCCCGAGATCTTCGTCGAGGTCTCGCCCGAACTCGCCCAAGAACGCGGCCTCAGCGACGGTCGCTACGTCCAGCTCACCTCTCCCCACGGCCGTGTCAAGGTCAAGGTCTTGGTCACCGATCGCGTCTCCGGCAAGCAGCTCTACATGCCCATGAATTCAACCGACGAGCCCGTCAACAAGCTCACCAGCAGCCACGTCGACCGCGCCACCCACACCCCGGCCTACAAGGAAACAGCCGTCCACATGACCGTCCTCGAGGACGGCAAGAACCCGCTGCCCCGTACCAACTTTCGCTACGGCCATCGCACACCGCAGCCCGGCATCGAGATCGAACAGAAATGGGCCCGTTCTGACTACCGCCTCCCCGGAACTTCCCCGGGCGACAAGCTCGTCCAGATCAAGTCCACCACCGTCTAGAGATCGCGACTGAGATATGCAGATATTCTCCTGTCATCCTGTAGGATCTGCTCCACACCAGAGGCCTTTTCTAGTGTGGAGCGACCATCCGTTTTGAATTACGCGCGCGCATTCCAAGGAGAGCACCATGGCCAACCCACTAGCCTTCAGTCCCAAGCCGGTCAACCCTAAACTTGAGCTTCAGCGTCGCCTCGACGCCGCCCCCGTCGAGCACGGTGAAGCCATGCTGGTCGCCTGGGATCTCCTCCAGAAGGCCCATGATGAAGGTCTGCTCGACCTCATCCACGGCCTGGTCGGCGCCAAGGACACCATTGCCGGCAAGCTCGCCGAGTACGCTAAGCTCCCCGAAGGCGTCTCCGGCATCCGCAACCTTATGGGGCTCGCCAAACTCCTCATGGTCGTCGACCCCGACGTCCTCCTCGCCCTGACTAAGGCCTTCGACTCCGCCTCCTCCCTCCACAGCCAGGAAGTGAAGGCACCTGGCCTGTTCACCCTCACCCGCCGCGCCGTAAGCGAAGACAGCCGCCGCGCTCTCTCCCTCATGACCCTCCTTCTCTCTGAAGTCGGCCGCAGCCTGAACACCGGCGAACACAACCAGGGCCGCGTCTCGTCCGTCGAGCCCCTCAACGCCGGCTGATCAGATAGGCACGATTCGGACTTCCTTCGTTGGTCAACCCTTGGGTTGTCATCCCGTTGTTGTCATCCCGTTTGGATCTGCTGTTGTCCTTGCTCTAGCCGTTGCCTTTGTTGTCATCTAGGTGAATCTGCTGTCGTTCTTTGTGTTTGGTTGCCATTCTGAGCGCAGCGAACCCGCCCATACCCGCTTTAATCGCTGAGTGCAGACGATCGTCCTTGGCCCATCCATAGCAGCTTCCTCTTATAGGTCTGCCATCGCGCAAAGCGCGATACAACCCGCCAGCTTACAGCCATCACTATGATCCAATAACCCCATGCGCCCACCGTTCCCCGTCGGCCACGTCTCCATCGGTGGTCCAGACCTCTTCCTGATTGCCGGCCCCTGCGTCATCGAGTCCGAAGCCCACGCCCGCTCCATGGCCACGGCTATCGCCGCCATCACCATCCGCCTCGGCATCCCCTATCTCTTCAAGGCCAGCTACGACAAGGCCAATCGCACCTCGCTCTTAAGCTTCCGCGGCCCCGGCCTCCTCGAAGGCGCCCGCATCCTTCGCTCCATCGCGTTCGAAACCGGTCTCCCCGTCCTCACCGACGTCCACACTCCCGATGACTGCGCCCGCCTCTCGGACGCCCTCGGCCCCGACGTCGACGCCATGCTGCAGATCCCCGCCTTCCTTTGCCGCCAGACGGACCTCCTCATCGCCGCCGCCGAGACCGGTCGCGCCGTCAACATCAAAAAGGGCCAGTTCGTCGCCCCCGCCGACATGCAGTATGCCGTCAGCAAGGTCCGCGAAGCCGGCGGCCAGCACGTCTCCCTCACCGAGCGCGGCGCCTCCTTCGGCTACAACAACCTCGTCGTCGACATGCGCGCCCTGCCCATCCTGCGTGCCTTCGCCCCCGTCATCTTCGATGGCACCCACTCCGTCCAGACCCCCTCCGCCGCCAACGGCGTCTCCGGCGGCCAACCCGAGTTCATCCCCGTCCTCGCCCGAGCCGCCGTAGCGGCCGGTATCGACGGCCTCTTCCTCGAAGTCCACGACAACCCCACCTGTGCCAAAAGCGACGGTGCCAACGCCCTGGCACTGGATCGCCTGGAATCCACCCTCGCGCAACTCCTCCGTATCCACGCCGCTGTCACTGCCACGTAAAGCGGCGCTCCCGCCTCCAACCGGTCATCCAGGCAAGCGAAGCCTCTGCATTGGCTCCAAAGTACGGCTTAGCGCGAAGTCAAACGGGAGCGTGACCATCTCGCGAGTGCTACGCCGCCGCCCCATCCCCATCGGGGGCCGATCCACCAATTCCCGCCACCACCCCTTGCCCCGCCACCACCACCGAATCCCGAAATACCTTCGCCTCATACATCTTCGTATCTGACGCCTTCAGCATCGCCTGCACCGTCGCTCCGTCCTCCGGATAGGTCGCCAGCCCAAAGCTCCCCGAAAGCCGCAGCGACAGTTGCGCTCCCTCCAGAAACGCCGTGTTCCGCAACGCCTCATGCAGTCGTACCGTCGCCCTGCACGCGCTCTCCTTGCCCATCTCCGGCAGCAGCACCACAAACTCATCTCCGCCGTACCGGAACGAGCTCGTTCCCGGTCCCATCACCCGCCGCATCAGATCGCCAACCTCCGCTAGCAACCGGCTTCCAATCAGATGCCCATGCGTGTCATTCACTTGCTTAAATCGATCCAGGTCGATAAACAGCAGGCTGAACGTCTCCAGACGCCCCACGTACTCCTCAAGCCTCGCGTACAGATGTCGCGCATTGAACAATCCCGTGCAGTCATCCGTGATCGTCAATTCCTGGATCAGCATCACCGACCGATTGTTGTTGATCGCGATCGCCGCATAGTCACACAAAATTCGCAAAAACGAGATCGAGTATTCGCTGAGCAGATCAAGCTTGCTGTTCAGCAGCTGAATGACCCCCAGCGTCTTGCCGCCGGATCGCACCGGCACGCACGCTATCGATTGAATATTCAGCTCCGGATGCGCCCGCGTAAACGCCAACCACTTCGGATCAAGCGAGACATCCGGCACGATTAAGGGCGTGCCCGTCGCCGCCACCCACCCGGCGACCCCCTCTCCCATCGGAACCTTCAGCCCCTTTAGGCTCTGCTGGTTCTCCCCCACGGCGATCGCGTAGAAAAGCTCCTGCTGATCCTCACTCACCAGCAGCATCGACCATCGCTCCGGCCCGAAGAACCCCGCCATCTTATTCATGATGGCACCCAGAATCTCTTCAAGCTCCAAAGACGCCGTTAATGCTCGCGCAACGTCGTGAAACACCCGTAGATGGTCCATCTGCCGGCTGTCGATCACTTCGTATTGGCGCCGTTCCTTCACGTGTCTGCTCTCCCGCAGAGGATCAATTCGGATCAACGCAAAAGTATGGATCGGCGTCGCTCGTCAACCGCCGATATGCACCATACTGCGGGACGGCTTCTCAAAACCGGGCTCGCCAATGTGGTGCCGCGCTTCCTTTCGCGAGATCACATTTCGAATATACGAATCCAGATCACGGTTGGTTCCACCACGCGCCAGAACTCCGAACAAATCATGGTCACTTTGCGAAAACAAACATGTCCGAATCTTCCCGTCCGAGGTCAATCGCACCCGGCTGCAATGCCCGCAGAACGGCCGGCTTACCGGCGCAATAATGCCCATCTCGCCCATCCCGTCGTCAAACGTAAATCGTCGCGCCGTCTCGCTTGCCACCGTGGCCGGCAACTCCACAACCGGCCGCACCGCATTCAATCGAGTCAGAATCTCGTCCATCGTCACCACCTTCTCCGGCGACCAGCTGCGATCCTCCTCGAGCGGCATCCACTCGATAAACCGAACGATCACACCCTCTCGCCGCGAGAACTCCGCAAACCCTTCGATCTGCCCATCATTGAACCCGCGCAGCAGCACGCAGTTCACCTTCACCGGCCCAAGCCCTGCCACCTGCGCCGCCCGCACTCCTTCGAGCACCTTGTCGTAGCTCCGAGGAACACGCGTGATCGCCGCAAAGGTCTCCGGCTCGACCGCGTCCATACTCACGGTCACACGCTTCAACCCTGCCTGCGCCAGCGGCTTCGCCATCCCACTCAGCAGGTGCCCATTGGTTGTAATCGCCAGATCGAGCGGCTGTCCCTCCCCGTCCGCTACCAACTCGCCCCCAGGAGTCCATGCTGTCCGCAGCCGGCTCAGCTCGGCCACCATCTCCACCAGCCCGGATCGCAGCAGCGGTTCGCCACCGGTTAACCGCACCTTTTCAATTCCCAGCGCCACAAACCGTTCAATCATCCGCACGTAAGTCGCAATGGGCAGCTCAGCAAACTGCGCGCCCTCATTGCCGGTTCGGCAATACACACACCGGTAGTTGCACCGGTCCGTCACCGACACCCGGAGATCCGTAATCGCCCGCCCATGACTGTCACGCAGACGCCCGTCGGGTGCAACAGACCCGGTCTCCCGCATCCTCGGCATGGCCGCGATCGAAATCAACTCCAGAAATTCAACGCTGACCGACGCCATGCGCCCTCTTCCCTCTGCAACGAATAAAACATGACATCCCGATCAGCTCCGGAATGCCATGCTCGTCCCTATCTGATGCACAGCGATGGCGGACGTTTCGGCGGTGCATGCGCGATGCGCCTCGCAACCACACGGGGCACCGCTCTAATAGCTGATGAACTCGTTCGATCCACGTTTCCATCGGATCCCAAGCAAACCTGTCACCGCCGAAATCGCAAAGGTCAGCGCATTCAGGTACGCCACTGGATGCGCCCATCCCGGCGAATACGTCAGGTCCTGCCCGGTCCACAGCGTCAACAAAATCGACACCAATAGAAACTGAAAGCAGATCACCAGCATCAGCTGCCCGCGCCGGCGACGACGGTCCAGAGTCTCCACCTGCTGGGGGGTCAGCGTTCGCTCTTCGATCGGGATCAACATATTCGCCATACAGGTTCACTCCACTTCGTTCTAAGGCGCAAGCCGCCGCCTACCTAAGTCTTCTCATTACATCACAGCCAGGCACCGGCTCCGTCTATAGAAACGCAACCGATTGAATGCCCGCCACCTCGAACCGTTTGCGGCATCGGATGTTTTTGCACCCCACCATGTCATCCCGCCGCACCATATAGCTCTGCGCCTTCGCAAATCTCGCCCGATCCCGCTCATCTGCGCCCCGCGGCAATTGTGTCCGCTTCCGCCGCACCAGCCAGCCGACCTCGTACTCGTTCTGCTCCCGGCAGTGCGGACACGTCATCATGTGCTTCCGCTGCTCCGGCCGTTCATCAAAAAAATCCCGCTCTTCCATGACTCCTCCTATGCGCCGCCCACATCCGGCGATCCGCTGCAAGTGCAAGACTAGTGCATAGAGAGTCGAGTTACCATGACTCCGGCACTCCTGCAAAGGTCCGCCCGGTTCGCTATGACAAAATCCAAGAAGAAGCTCCCCTCGAAGGTTCAGGCCGTCAAAGCCATAGCCCGTGCCACCGTTGGGACGCCGCCGCCGGAGCGCGTTCTCCCCGATCCAAAGAAGAAACGCGCAAGCACCCGGTCCAAACCGTCGCTCGCGCAGCTTCTCACCCCCGACGTCCACGAAGGAGATCCCCGGTGACCGCCAGCCTCCGCTCTTCCCGCCGAGCCCTCGCCGCTCTGGCCCTCCTCGCCGCCTCTTCCCTCGGTCTTCGCGCTCAGAACATCGAAGTCAATAAAGACAATCGCACCGTCGCCGTCACCGCCACCGAGCACGTCACCGTCACCGCCGATATCGCCACCGTCCACATTGGCTACATCACCTTCGGCCGCGATCGCGACACCACCTACACCAATGCCACCAAGCTCTCAAACCTCATCATCCAGGCCCTCACCACCTCCGGCATCCCTGCCGACTCCATCGAAAGCGACAACCAGTCCATCGAACCCACCCAGAACTTCCAGGTCGAGCGCCTCCCGCCCGCCGAGGCCGTCAACCGCAAGTACCAGGTCCAGCAGTCCTGGCTCGTCCGCACCTCCGCCGCTAATGCCGCCAAACTCCTCGACACCGCCGTCCTCGCCGGTGCCAACCAGTCCGGCCAGATCGATTGGTCCCTCAAAGACGAGTCCGCCTCCACCGCGTCCGCCGCCGCCCGTGCCATCCAGCACGCTCACCGCGTCGCCATCCAAATGGTCTCCGGCTTCGGCGGCAAGGTCGGCGCCCTGCTCTACGCCTCCAACGAGAGCGAATCCTCCACCGTCCGCCCCGTCCCCATGATGGCCATGCACAAAGCCGTCAGCGAAAACGAACCCCTCGCCATCAGCCCCCGCCGCATCGAGCGCTCGGTCACCGTCCGCGCCATCTTTGCCATCGAGTAGCCGACTCGGCCCCGTGCAGGCAATCGCAGTCAATCCCCTTGGTTGTCATCCCGTAGGGATCTGCTATTGCCGTGGTCTTCCTCGCTACCAAAAAGCGCCCCCGCAACAGTGCCAAGCACGCGAACGACCCCGAGAAACATCCACGCTCCCTAACCTGTCATCCCGACCGGAGGGGGAACCCGCAGCGGAGGGACCCACTGTTCCCAGTCAGCCGCGAATCTATCGCACCGGCGAAGGCTCCTCGCCCCATCCCGTCGTCTCCAGACCTGACAGTCCCTTCTCAGGAACTGTCACAGGCACTGCCATCCGTTCACGCCCAGGCAGCCCGCACAGCATCACGGCATACACAAACCAGTAAAACGCCATCACCGGAATTAGGTTGGTCGCGCCATCGCTGGTCGCCACAATCACATAAAGAATTAGCCCCTTAGTCGCCGCATTCCGCACCGGATCCGCCACAATCCCCGGCCGTGCTAGCACCAGCATCAATGGGAAAAAGAACAGCAGCAGCAACGTTCCCAAACCCACATACCCGTAGTTCGCCAGCGCCGAAACAAACAGCACCTCGGCAAATCCATTCAGCGGAACGCTCGGCAGCATCGTCGCCGCCGTCACGGTCGCAAGCTCGCCCACACGCCCTCCCAGCGTCGGATCGAACAGAAACGAAAGCGAGTACGAGCTCGCAAACAGCGCCACGAGGATCGCCACCGTCGTTCCCGTCACAAACAATACCGGCTTCGCTGCTCGCCGCAGGTTCACTCGCGGAAACGTCATCGCTGTCTCCAGCACCGGCCGCGCCAGCGAAAGCAGCTGCTCCACCACCAGCCCCGCCCACACCGTCCGCGACAGCGTCAGCAGCAACGCCAGCCGTACCGTCAGCCGCCGCCACCGCCGCGGCTCGAGTAGGCTGTACAGCGGCAACAGAATCAGCGTCGCCACGCCATACACATTGCCGTTGTTATAGGTCGAGATCAGCTTTAAAAATGCCCCGCGCGCAATATGCTTCGTTAGCTCGATCTGCCCATAATCCGCCAGGTTCACCGTCAACATCGGGATCTCGATCAGGTGCCCCGTCAGTGGTCGCCACAGAAACAGAAAGATCCCGTACGCCGCCGCCCAGAACACACATCCGCAGAACAGCCGCGCAAATCTTGCCCGATCCAGCATCGGAAAGAACGCCGGATAGACAAACAGAAACAAAAACGGCAGCGCAAAGAAGTTCACAAACAAGCTGATCAGGTACTCGAGCGACGCCCACCCGTTCATGTAGTAGCTGTACAGAAAGATCGCCTGGTACGGGAGTAACGAGACCAGCGCCGCCATCGCCAGCACGTTCATCCGCAACGGCAGAAACAGCATCCGGTACACCAGCGCTGGCGGCGCCGACACCGCCACAAGCATGTACCCCCACGTCAACGGCGCCCCGCCGAGCTTCAGCCCGCCCTTCGGGAACAGCACCAGAAAAATCACCAGCAGCGTCGTCGTCCCTTGCAGCAGAGGGTGTCCGCCCGCTGCGCGCCTCCCTCGCATGCCTTATCGTCTCCAGCGAACGTTTTGTTTAATCGAGTACAGATGCGTCCGCTGCACCGGATCCGCCAAAATCCGACGCGTCAGCAGTTGCAGCGCAATAGTCAGCACGCCCAGCAGCAGCGATCCACCCGCCGCCGCCATAAAAAACATATGCCGTGGCGGCCACGTCGGAAACTCCGGAACAATCGCCGGATCAATCACGTCGAACGTATTGTTCGTCGTTCCCGCGCCCATCCGCAGCGTCTCATAGTGGTTTGCCAGCGAGCTCACCAATGACTCGTGGTAGCGCACCTCCCGCTGCTTCCGCGCATATTCTAGGTTCGCCCGTGGCATTCGCCCCGCCGGAGACGCCGCGCCTACCCCCGCTCCACCACCGCTCCCACTTTCCAGTTGCCGCTCCTGCGCCTGCAGCTGGCCTATCTGCGATCGCAGCCTCTGCACCTCCGGATTCTGTTCCGTTGATCCCTGCAGCAGTGACGCCAGCTGCACCTGCAACCCCGTAATCTGCGCCCGCGTCGACGCAATCGCGCCCAGCCCGATCTGCGTCTGCGTTCCCGCTTCCACAATCCCCAGCCCTAGCTGCGTCCGCTCCAGATCCCCCTCCGCCGCCGCCAGGGCGTCCTTCTCTTTTTGCAGCTGCTGCTCGAAAAACTTCCGTTGCAGATCCGCCTGCGTACTCGCCATCGATTCCTGCAGGTTCTCAAGCGCCCCCACATACGCATTCGCAATCCGCGCCGCCATCGCCGCGTCTTTGTCCCGCACCAGAATTGTGATGGTATCGCCCGAAAAGATCTTCGTCATCCCAAACAGCCGTCCGCGCGCCGCTTCCGCGCTCCGGTAATCGAAGTACCGCAGCAGATCCGCCCGCCGCACCACATCGTCCCGCAGCGTCCGGCTCCACAGCAGGCTCAGGTAGTTGTTGCTCGGCTTGATGCCCGTAAACAGCGCGGCCAGGCTCGATCCACCGCCACCGCCGCCACCACCATCCTTGGGCAGGATCACCGCCGTCGCCTCGTACTGCGCCGGAATCCGCTCGATGGCAACCGCCGCAATCACAAACGCCACCAGCGCCGCAATCAGTCCGGTCCGCCACTCCGCCGCAAACAGCGCAACCACCCGCAGCAGATCGACCTTCTCATCGTTCTCCGCAGCAGCCTGCTCCGCCCGGGCCTCATCCATCTCGTATCGCATCGCTCCAGCTCTTTCTACAAGACAGAATAGATCCAATCCCCCCGCACCGCGTGCATCGGCTCGTACCGACCCCAGATCAGACCAGGAAACCATGCTCCGGATCGCGCTTCGACGACACACACCGGCTCACGATTTGGGAACGACCGGCCTCGCCGCACCTGCCTCTGCACCAGCCGGCATCCGCCCTCGCAGAAACTCGGCAAACAGCTCCGATGTCGTCCGCACGGCACCTGGCTCCGGATGCGCAAACAAACCATCCGAGGCAAACATCTCCGCCGGCAGAATGACCGGTGGCGTACGCTCCCTCGCCGTCGCTGCTGCTCGAATCGCCTCCGCGCCAGCACATCCCGGTATCGGCGCCAGGTACACCACCACCTTCGTCCCCATCGTCGAGTACCGCTCAACCAGCGACCGCAGAGAGTCCTCTCCGTTCTCCGTTACCAGGGCCTCAGGCAGCGCGCAGGGCGCCCGCAGCACTGGATATGGCTCCGTATAATCCACATGGCCCAGCGCCTCGGCCGTCTGCCGCTCCCGGTCCTCATGCCGCAGAAACGTTCCAAGCAGATGCGTACCGAGCGTGCTGTTGAAGCGAAACGGAAAGGCCAGGAACTCGAGCGGATGCTGCCTCACAAACACCAGAATCTCCGCCGCGGATCCGTTATGCAGCAGCATCTCCTCGCCTTCAAAAAACACCCGCGTGTTCGCCGTCTTTCCGTAATTCAAATCCCACGCCGTAAAGTACAGCACCAGCAGCCGTGGTGGCCGGTTCCGCGCCAGGTACCGCCGCAACGCCATCTCCCCCGTTATCGGCAAGCTCCCGATTGTGTTCGGCAAAACCACAGCGGTCGCATGCAGTTCGGCCTCGACCACCCGCGGATCCAATCCCAGAAACGCGCTCGAATCCCCAAACACCAGCACATCCGCATTCTGATTCGCGTCAAATGCAAACTGCAGCACCGGCCCCCACTTCGTCGGCCCCCATCGCTCAAATCGCACTGCCGGCACCAGCACCAGCGCGAATACCAGCAGATACAGCATCACCGACGGCAGCAGCAGCCACGCAAGAAATCTTCTAAATGATCCCCGACGCTCGCCGGCAGCCGGCCCCGCTCGCTCGTCCGTATCGGCCTGCGTCACTGCCATCGTCTCCCCTTCATCGATTGGTGCCCGGCCTCTCTTTGTTTGTTATCCCGTAGGGATCTGCTGTTGTCTGCCTTCATCCTTGCTCCCGCACATCCCCTCGCTTGCTCCTTGCGCCGCACGAATCATCGAACTCACTCAGCCACTTCTTGCTCAGAACTGAAAATAAAGAAATGTCGTTGGGTCCTGCATTTTCACCAGAACCAGAAAGAACACTAATCCCAGCACCAAACCCCATGCTGCCCGCGGCTGCCAATAGACGCGCACTCCCCGATCACTCCGGTCAAAGCTCGTCAGCTCGCTCGACGGCACAAATCGGCTCAGAATCTGCTGCGTGTTCGGCATCCCCCACACCACCGCGTATCCAAGCAGCAGCAGCAGCAGCGTCCCATGCGTTGGCCGATAGCTCTGCATCGCCAGCGGCACATGCTGATGGAGCCCCACCATAGCCCCGAGCATCGACATCGCCGCGCCCACGCCCGCAGCCCGGAAAAAGATCTGTGCCACCAGCACGGCAACAAACGTCAGCAGAACGCCGCCAACTCGCGTCAGCAAGCCAGCACGCGCCTCCGCTGCCGGAGTCGTACCCCGCGCCCCACGCTGCACTCGCCACCAATGATTCATCGACAGATACAGCGCGTGTAATAAACCAAACACCACGAACTGCAGTCCCGCTCCATGCCACACCCCGGCTAGAAACAAAGTCACCGTCGTTGGCAGCGCCACCAGGCTTAGAAAACCTCCAACCGTCGCCGTCGCCTTCCGTGAAATCTTCTTTCCCCGTGCGATTCGCCATCGATTAATCGCCATCGAAATCGGGTTGTAAATATAAGTCATGATGTAGCGCGTCAGCGTCATATGCCATCGCTGCCAGAAGTCAATAATGCTTTCGGCCTTATACGGCGAACTGAAGTTAAGCGGAAACTCAATCCCGAAGATCCGCGCCAGACCAATCGCCATATCCGAATATCCCGAGAAATCAAAATACAGCTGCAGCGCATACGCCAGCACCCCCACCCACGCCGACATCGCATGCAACCCACCCGGTGACGCAAACGCCTCATTCGCCGCCGGCGCAATCTTGTCCGCCAGCAACACCTTCTTCGCCAGCCCCATAACAAACCAGGAACTTCCCACCGAAAGATCGTTCGCCTTCAGGCGGTAGTCCCGGTGCGCCTGAAACTGCGGCATAATCTCCGCATGATGCAGAATAGGCCCAGCAATCAAATGCGGAAAGAAAGTAACGAATAAACTATAGCTCGCCAGATCCTGCTGCCGCGCCGCGCCTTGTTCCAGATCCACCAGATATGCAATCTGCGTAAAGGTGAAGAACGAGATGCCCAGCGGCAGCACAGCATCCTGCCAGCGATAGTTCACGGCAGCGAGTCCGCCTAGAAAATTCAGCAGTGGAAACAGATATTTGAAGTAGCACAGCGCTCCAAGGTTCGCCGCGATCGCCAGCCATAGCAGCACCCGCTTCGACACCTTCGTTGGAATGGCCCCACTAATCAGCGATCCTGCCAAATAATTGATCGCGATCGACCCACACAGCAAGAACAAGTATTTCGGCCGCCAGAATCCATAAAACGTCAACGAAACAATCGCCAGCCACGGCACCACCGCCCGCCGATGCCAGTGCGCCGCCACCTGATATCCCAAAAGAGCCGCCGGCAGATAGCCAAACAAAAATGCGTACGAATTAAACAGCATGCCGCGCTCATCTCCCTCCCGAAGGCGTGCACGGGATCTCCTTCACCTCACACTCCAGCATGGACCTATGTAGTCGCCGGTCGCATCTCGAGCTTGTACTCCACAATTCCGGCTAGGTGGCCGACGTTATGCAACGCCTCCATCTCCGAACTCTTGAACTTAACCTTAAATCGCTCCTCAATTGCCACAATCAAACCCACATGCGCCATCGAGTCCCATCCATCAATGTCGGCTGCCGTCGTCTCCGGCGTAAGCACAATACTCTCGTCATCAAACACGTCGCGAAAGACCGACGTTAGCTTGCGATAGACATCCGTGTTTTCCATTGCCTTGCCTCCACAACCTGCATCGGAACTGCGCGCGGCACATACGCCGCCACATCGAGCTCCCACTGTGATTCGCCAGTCTCCAGTACCGCAAGCTTCTGGAATCCCAATCGCCTGTAATGCTGCGAAACCATGCCATTCTTTGCCGTCGGTCGATACCGCCCTACCAGCCGCGTACATCCATGCTTGCGAGCCACATCCACCAGCAGATTCAAGGTAGCCTCTTCGATGGTCCGACCTAGCACTCTGCAACTCATCAACCAGGTCTCGATCTCGAGCGCATTGTCCTCCATCCGCCTTCCAATCACTACGGCAATCACACCATTATCGCCATACATATCCGTCAGCCGCATCTGCAGCGTAACCACCTGCTCGTCGTCGATCAGCGCCGCAAGCTCCGCATCCGTATATCGTCGAGTCAACAGGTTAAACTGGTTCGTCTTGTTGACCAGTTGAACCAGCCGCGGCAAGCTCACTGCGTCAAACGCACTCCACACCAGTTCCATCCGCAGTGCCTGCAGATACCCCGCCATGTCGGTCGCCGTCTCCCGAAGCGCCTCCCGCTCCACGTTCGCCCGGTACTGTCCCGCGCGCTTGGTATCCTCTTCCGTTAAGTGCAACGCCTCGAAGTACCCCGCGTCGGCCAGGCACGTCACATACTCCGCCGGGTCTTCCGGCAGCTCCGGAACCGCAACCATCGGCAGCTCGCGCCGGATCAGATCCCGCTCCGCCGGGTTGTCATCCGCAAACACCAGCGCATCCAGACCGATATTCAACGTCTCGGCGATATGCCGCAGGTTCCGCGCCTTATCCTCCCAGTTCGCGACAAAGCACAGAATATCCTCGCGTCGCAGCACCATCTCCGGATGTTCGGCAAACGCCGCCAATGCATTCCGCTCATCATTCTTCGAACACACCGCCAGCAAAACACCGCGCTCAGAGAGCCGCCGCGCATATCGCTGCATCGCGACAAACGCCTCGCCATCCGAGCTGCCCTGCCCTAGCACCAGCCCCTCGACACCGTCGTCCCCCACCACACCGCCCCAGATCGTATTGTCCAGATCCAGCACCAGACACTTCCGGCTCCCGCCGCGCATCGCCGCCAGCATCCGGCCCATCTGGTCGCCAAACACCACACTCGCCCGTGGATGGATCTCCTGCTTCGACCGGTTCCACAGCGTCCGGTCATGCCACACCGCCACCCCGTCCCGCGCCGCCCATGTATCCACGCTTACCAGAGACACGCCATGCGCTTCGGCGTCCTCGCGCATCCGGCTATTCATCTGCTGCACAATCGTCGCCGGTGACCCAGGCATCCGGTACTCGTTGTTCCCCAGCAGGGTCGGCATCACCGGCAAAATCGTCTGTTGCATCACCACGCAGTCCAGAACCCGACGCGCCTGGCCCCACATCGCGCGCAGGCCCTGCATCGCCGTCTCTGCACTCCCTTGCGCCAGCCCCGTCACATGCTCTGCATCCAGGCACAGACACACTACATCCGGCCGAAACCGCCGCAACCCGGAGTCCTCCTCGGCTATCTCCTGCCGGTATTGCCCATAGGCCCCGACGTACACCTCAAGCGCCAGCCCCCGCCGCAGCGCGCCCATCCGAATCCCCGGAATTAAATGTTCAAGCGTCGACGATCCCAGCAACGCCAGCCGCAGCGTCGGCCATGGCAGCGTCACCCCCTCCTTTATCGCCTCAATTGCCTTATCAATCTGCGCCGTCTGTATAAAGTCGATCCGGCTGTTGGCCAAAGCCTGCAGCCGCGGAAACGCCTCGGCCGGCGGCAGTCGCCTCGCCATGCGGAGCTCCGCCGCCCAGTCTGCGCACGTCGGTAACCAGCTCAGATCGATGGCCACGCAGTCCTCCACATCAAATCGAGTCCATTCCGCCCGTCTACTGCCAGATGATACCTCCGCGTGGCAAGTTGCACATGTCGCCCATCCGACCGCCTAACCCGCCAACCCTTCCTGCCCACCTACTTACATTCGTCTCCTCAAAGCAATCTCCGCCTCCGCAACATCAGCCCAACCCCGATCGCGTACCCTCGCATCCATGCACTCATCCCGAGCCGTCCGGAGTGCCAGGCCCTTGCCGCAGTCCCGCCCACCATCTCCCCTTCGTCTCTCCTCGCCGACCCGCCCCGCGACCCCATCCGCTCCGGCAGGTCTCCATCCGTGACCTCGCCCGCCAGCCCCTCGCCGTCCCCTCTCTCCCGCACCGACATCCGCTGGATGGCCGCGGGCCTCCTCTTCTCGGTCTTTACCAGCCTCGTCCTCAGTTACCACCGCATCTTGTGGGAAGACGAAATGCTCGGCTGGATGCTTCTCCACGACCCCTCCTGGCGCCACATGATCTCCGCCTGGAAGCAGGGCGCCGATGGCGGCGGCTTCACCTTCTACCTCACCGGCCGGCTCTGGTTCGCGCTCTTCGGCGCCTCCGACGTTGCCTTCCGCCTTTACTCCACCATCGCCTTCGGCATCTCGTTCTGCCTTCTCTGGGTCATGCTCCGCCGCTTCTACACGGTCCCCGTCACCGCTTTTGCCCTCATCAACACCTGGTTCTTCAACCCCGTCATCGTCAGCCACATGGCCGAAGGCCGCTTCTACGGCCTGCTTATGCTCGGCGTCATCCTTGCCACCTTTCTTTTCCTCAAAGCCGATCGCACCCCCGGCTCCCCTCTCTCCCTTTGCGCGCTCTTCTTCCTTGTCCATGCCGTCCTCACCACCAGCCACAGCCTTGGCGTCATCTACAGCGCCACCGTCCTTCTTGCCCTGTTCACCCTCGATCTCGCCTCACGCCGTCGGCCCCGCCCCCTTCTGTACCTCAGCGGTGCCCTTGCCTGGCTGCTCCTCATCCCTGAGCACGCCGCCATGGCCGCCTCCGCCCGCGTCGGCAAGCCCCACTTCTGGACCACGCCCCCCACCCTCTCCCGCTTCGTTGGCGCCTACACCAGCTTCAGCGCAGAGATCGCTCTCGTCCTCTTCCTCCTCGCCATCGCTCTTGTCCTCAGCCTTCGCAAACCGCCCGTCCTCTGGAAACCCGTCCTCCGCTCCGCCTGGCACACCCGCCGCCCCGCCTGGATCCTCACCGCCGCCTTCCTCCTCATCCCCGTCGCCCTCACCCTCGCCTGCCTCGTCGGCCCGTCGCTCTTCACCAACCGCTATCTCATGCCCGTGGCTCTCGCCCAGGCCTTGCTCACCGCGGAAGCCATCACCCTTATTCGCTGGTCCACCGTTCTTCCCGCCTCCCTCCTCGCTCCTCGCCTCCGCCGCCGCGCCATCGCCGCCTTCACCTGCCTTCTCCTGCTTTGGATCTTCGTCCACATCCGCCGACACTCCATCCCCCAGCACACCGACTACACCGTCGAGCTCACCACCAGGTTCCCCAAAGGCATCCCCGTCGTCTGTGAAGACGCCTGGGCCTTCACCGAGATCATCGGCCGCCAGCACAGCTCCGGCGTCCCCTACATCTATCTTCTCGACTGGCCCCAAAGCATCCTCCCCTCCGCCCCCCGCCTCGAAGTCACCGAGTTCCACCTCATGGACACCTGGCGATCCGTCGGCTTCTTCTCCGGCTCCATCCAGCCCATTGACGACTTCCTTCGCCGCACCCCCCGCTTCTTCCTCCTCCATCGCGATCCCCCCATCGCTATGGTCGAGCCCAACCGCATCGGCAACCCCTTGTTCGAGCGCTTCTCGCATAGCCCCGCCTACCAGGTCCAACCCTTCGGCCCCCGCGATAAAGACGGCTACCAGAAAACCTGGCTCGTCTGCCGCGGCCGCTGCAACGCCCCTCCCCCACGCACCGCCCCCATCCCGCCCCCGCGGTAGTAACCGGCCCTACAACCTGCTTCTTTCAACCCAGGGCGTATCACCGCTTCGTCTCTGGTCTGCAGCCATCCCACTTTTTTGTGATTCCGAGCGATCCGGGATCCCCGGCGAGCGCACTTGCTGGCTAGGAATGGAAGGTCGAGGAATCCGCTTTCCCTGAAACACTCCTTATCCTCCGCCGTCTCTCCAACTACAGAAACCAGCCCTCCTGCTTACGCCTCCACTGCATTTCCATCCTCTTCGCGCACCGCTGCGTTTCCTTTGCGCGCTTCGTGTTCGCCTTTGCCCTTCCTCCCGCCGCATCCAACGCTCCAGGAGAGCCCCCAAATGAAGATCCTCGTCATCGGAGCCGCCGGCAAGACCGGAGCCGCCGTCGTCGACCAGGCCGTCGCCGCCGGCCACACCGTCACCGCCTTTGTCCACAACGCCGAAACCTACGTTCGCCACGACGTGCAGGTCGCCCAAGGCGACGCCCTCAACCCCGCCGAAGTCACCGCCGCGCTCACCGGTCAGGAAGCCGTCATCGATACCCTCGGTGGCAAGACTCCCTACAAGGAATCCACCCTCGAAACCGATGCCGCCCGCATCCTCATCGCCGCCATGCAGCAGGCCAACGTCCGCCGCCTTCTCGTCGTCTCCGCCCTCGGCGAAGGGCAAAGCAAGGCCAACACCTCCTTCGTCTACGAACACCTTCTTATGCCCACCTTCCTCCGCGGCGTCCTCAAAGACAAGGCCGGTATGGAGTCCGAAGTCACCGCCAGCAACCTCGATTGGACGATCGTCCGCGCCGCCCTCCTCACCGACGACGAACCCACCGGCTCCGTCCGCACCTACGACGCCGACGACGGCGACGTCGCCCACAAAATCACCCGCTCCGACCTCGCGACCTTTCTCGTCAACGAGCTTCCCCGTGACACCTTCTCCCATAAATCCGTAACCGTCGCCAACGTCTGACCCAGCAACCACTTTCCTCAACCTGTCGTGCTGACCTCTTTGGCTGCCATCAGTTTGGCTGTCGTAGTTTTCTGGTTGTCATTCTGAGCGCAGCGAAGAACCCCGAAATTTTGCCCGTGGCGCCACACCACAAGGCGCAACGGCCCCCCACCTATCACCAGACTGTCATCCCGACCGAAGTGGAGAACCCGCTTTCCACCCGCACCGCCCCGCATCTCCCACCCATTTGCCTCTTCCCAAACCGAAGTGCAGAATGGTTGCGTTACCAGCACCGCCCGCCCACCTCCGCTGGTGTCACACTCTTTGTACGAGGTCCCCATGCTCTCCCGCCGTCGCTTTCTTGAACATGCCTCCGCCGCCGCCCTCACCACCTCCGCTCTTCCGCAGCTCTCGTCGGTAGCGCATGCCGCCGCCCCGCACGACGCCAAGACGGAAGACCCGTTACTCTGGGTCGACCCCCGCATTGGCACCGGCGGCCATGGCCACACCTACCCCGGCGCCAGCGTTCCCTTTGGCATGGTCCAGCTCTCGCCCGACACCTACAACGATGGCTGGGACTGGTGCTCCGGCTACCACGTCTCCGACACCTCCATCATGGGCTTCTCGCACACCCACCTCTCCGGCACCGGTGGCTCGGATCTCCTCGACTTCCTCGTCATGCCTGGCGTCGGCGAGGTCAAACTCGACGCCGGCACCCGCGATAATCCCACCTCCGGCTATCGCTCGCGCTTCGATCACGCCGACGAGGTCCTCGAGCCCGGCTTCTATTCCGTCCTCCTCAAGGACCCCAGGGTCCGCGTCGAACTCACTGCCACCGAGCGCACCGGCCTCCACCGCTACACCTTCCCCCAAAGCGATCAGGCATGGATCATCGTCGATCTCAAACACGCCAATTCGAGCGGCAAAAAGTCCCGCACCAAATCTGCCCAAATCGCGCTAAAAGGGCCCTCAACCCTCGCCGGAGGCCACGTTACCTCAGCCTGGGCGCAGGATAGAAAGACCTTCTTCACCCTCGAAACCTCCCGCACCCCAGACCGCATCGTCTTCTATTCGGACGATAAGGAAGTACCGCAACCCACTGCAGGACAAGAACTTACTGGGCAGAACCTCAAAGCCGTCCTCCATTTCAAAACCAAAGCCAATGAGCCCATCCTCGTCCGCACCGGCATCTCCGGCGTCAGCCCCGAAGGCGGCCAAAAAAACCTCAAAGCCGAGTGCAACACCTGGGATTTCAATAAGATACGGACCGCCTCCCACGCCGCCTGGCGCCACGAACTCTCCAAAATCAACATCCAAACCCCCAACGAAGCCCACAAAAAGGTCTTCTACACCGCCCTCTACCACCTCTACCTCGGCCCCACCCTCTTCGACGACGTCGACGGCCAGTACCGCGGCATGGATAATCAGGTCCACACCCTTCCCGCAGGGCAAAGAAACTACACGACTTTCTCGCTTTGGGACACCTATCGCGCGGCGCACCCGGCCTACACCCTGCTCAACGCCGACAAGGTCCCTCTTTTCGTCAACTGCCTCATGCGCATGGCCGAAGAAAGCCCAGAAGGCATGCCCGTCTGGCCCCTCGGCGGCCGCGAAACCGGCACCATGACCGGCTATCACTCCGCCTCGGTCATGTCCGAGGCCTGCAACAAGGGCTTCACCGGTGTCGATTGGAACAAGGCCTACGCGCTCATGATGAAGCGGGCCATGGTCGACGACTACCGCGGTCTCGGGTACTACCGCGCCAAAGGCTACATCCCCGCCGACAAGGAAGAAGAGTCCGTCTCCAAGACCTTTGAATACTGCTACAACGACTTCGCCATCGCCCACGTCGCTAAAAAACTCGGCAAGACCGACGACGCGGCCATGCTCACCAAACGCTCCACCAATTACAAGAATTACTTCGACCCATCCACCACGTTCATGCGGCCAAAGCTCGACAATGGCAAATTCACCGCGCCCTTCGACCCCATCGATATGGGCCACTCCGACGAATACCGCGACTACACCGAGTCCAACGCCTGGCAGACCACCTTCGGCATCCAGCACGATCCCGCCGGCCTGATCGCGCTCTTCGGCGGCCGCGAACAGTTCGTCACCAAGCTCGACGCTCTCTTTAATGCGCCGTCCACCCTGCCCAGAAACGCCCCGCCAGACATCGCCGGCATGGTCGGCCAGTACGCCCATGGCAACGAGCCCTCGCACCACATCGCCTATCTCTACGTCTACGCCGGCGCTCCGGCCAAGTCGCAGGCCCGCGCCCGCATGCTGCTCGAGAGCATGTACTCGCCCAACCCCGACGGCATGCAGGGCAACGAAGATGTCGGCCAAATGTCAGCCTGGTATCTCCTCAGCGCCCTCGGCTTCTATCCCGTCAACGCCGTCTCCGGCGACTACATCCTCGGCTCCCCTCTGTTCGAGCACGCCACCCTGCAACTTGCCGGCGGCAAGACGCTCGAGATCAAGGTCAACCGCAAGGATCCCGCCCACCAGTACATCCAGGCCTTCAGCCTCAACGGCAAGCCGCAACAGCGTGTCTGGTTCAACCACAGCGAGATCGCGCACGGCGGCACGCTGGTTCTCGATATGGGCCCCGAGCCGAACACCACCCTCGGCACCGACCCCGCGTCCTTTCCACCATCGCTTTCCCTGTAGCCCGATCCCGCAGGACAGAGTCAGCCTGCCACCCTCATGGAAGGGCTGAATTCTGTCGACATGCCAAGATATCTGCAATAATCCGGTCATCTGGGCGGAAAGTGAGCAGCTTTCCGCTCGTCTGCTCACGTGTAATTAACCCTACCTACTCATCTTCGATTATCACCATCGCCCGCAAAGGATCGCTCGTGCTCTCTCCCGTTCAGGACATCGTCTTCGAGCTCTGCGCCGAAACCCTTGACACCTGCCTGCTCGCCAAAAGCAGTGGCGCCTCGCGCATCGAGCTCTGCGCCGACCTGAACGTCGACGGCCTTACCCCCAGCCACGCTCTCGTCCAGCAAGCCGTGCAGCTCAGCGGCGTTCCCATCTTCATGCTGCTTCGCCCTCGCGCTGGCAACTTCGTCTACACCGCCCCTGAGTTCAACCTCATCCGGGAAGACCTCCTGCACGGTAAGTCCCTCGGCGTAAGTGGCTTCGCTGTTGGTGTGCTGCATCAGGATGGAACCGTGGACATCGAGCGCACTCGCGAGCTGGTCGCCCTGGCCGCGCCGCTTGAGGTGACCTTCCACCGCGCCTTCGACGTCACGCCTTCCCTGCCCCAGGCGCTCGAAGACGTCATCCGCACTGGCAGCCGCCGTATCCTCACCTCCGGCGGCGCCCCGGACGTCTTCCTGGGAGCAGACAGCCTCACCAATCTGGTTCACCTCGCGGCCAATCGCATCGAGATCGCCGCCGGTGGTGGCCTTCGCGCCGAAGGTGCCGCAGCTCTGGTCAGCACCACCGGCGCACGTCACTTCCACGGCTCTGTCAGGCTTCACAACACATCGGCCGTCCGCCTGATCCAGGTCGCCTCAAAAGATGTGCAGCACCTGGTAAGCAGCTTGCAACGCGGCACCATCTCCTGATCGGATCCCTACCCCTCCACCACGTGCCTCCGAGAACATCCCAACGGTACCGCTCTGTCTGCTCGTCCTCACACACGCAAGCAGCATTAACCCAGTCGCGGGACGGTGCTAGCAGCACCGTCTCGCATACGTCTCTACCAAGCGTTAGAACTGGTAGTGTGCCGAGAACTGAATCTGCCGCGGCGGCGACCGAACATCGCTGATCTGCCCAAAGGTCGAACTGGTCGCATTCGTATCCGGGTTCCCATAGCTAGCGATATTCATCACGTTGAAGAAGTCCGCGCGGAAACCCAGGCTCTGCGCCTCCGAGATGTGGAAGTCCTTGAACGTCGAGGCATCGACCTGCCGATATCCCGGTGTCCGCAAGCTGCCGATTGCCGCAGTCCCGAAGGTGAGTGCTGGCGCCGGCCCGAAGGCACATCCATACTGCTGCGCCTCCGGCCGAACACAGGCGTTCACCGTCTCGAGCGACGCAGTGCCATTCTGGTCGTACACCACGATCGTCTCCGGCGCATTCACCGACGCCCCTGTGCCGAACCAGTTATTCACACTGCGGTTCGTCACATGCAGCGTGTGATACTGGTTTGCCCGCTGCTGCCCGGGAGAATTGGTGTTGCTGGTATTGTTCGGACCGTTCACCGTAATCGGGAAGCCTGAGTACATCACCACCGAAGCCGATCCCTTCCATCCCCCGACCAGCAGGTCCAGGATAGGGTTCATGTGCGCTCCCAACGCGTGACCGCGCCCCACTGGCAGCTCATACACCACAACGCCATTGAAGTTGTGCCGAACGTCCTGGCCTGTCGGTCCGTAGTCCGCTGAGCCGTTATACCCATCCTGGTAGGCACCATTCGATCCAGTAATGTTCGGCGTTCCGTAATTACCGGAACTGTTCGTCATGGCCCGGCCATACGTGTAATTGAAGGTAAACTCCAGGCCGCGCGTCGCCCGCTGCCGCACTGTCGCTTGCCCGGCGTTGTAGTTCATCATCGCTGAGGATTCCGTCACCAGCAGATTGCCGCCCTGTCCAACCAGCGCAGCGTACGGCGCCGTCGTAAATGGCGTCACCGTTCCGCCATTCGCGGCCAGCGCCTGCGCCTGTGCGAGCGTCAACTGGTTAGCATTGCGATAGTCCGCCAGATGATGGCCGGTCTCGCCAAGGTAGCTAACCTGAACCGAGGTCTTATTGGTCACCGCATATTCGGTCGTCAGATTGAAATTGTGAATATAGGCTGGCTGCTGGTTCTGCGGCCACACTGAGTACTGGCTGGTCGCGCTGAACTGTGGGGTAAACCCGGTCTCCACGCTGAACGGTGTGCCAGCATTCGTAACCGAGGTCGGCGTCGCTGCCGTCAACTGGCTTCCCTGCGCAAACGGCGGCGAAGACGTCAGCCGTTGATTGCTCGCGTCACCCTCGAAGAAACTGGTCCCGCCGTAGCCGCCGCGCAACACCAGTCGCTGCGTCGTCTGAAACGCAAATCCAATCCGCGGCATCACCTGCGTGTAGTTCGCGTTGTAGCAGGCACGCGTCGGGCACACACCCGATCCGGAAACCGCACCCGCCGGCACCGATCCCGCATAGATCACCTGCCCGGTCGAAAGCAGCACATTCGCCGTCTTATTGTGCGCCTCATACCAGGGCTGGTCGTACTCATACCGAACACCCAGGTTCAGCGTCAGAGCATCCGTCGCCTTCCAGTCATCCTGGATGTACCCCGCCGCGCGCCACTGACGGTTCCCCACCAGACCGATCGTCGATCCCAGCTGCGTCTGCGCCACGCGGTCTAGAACGAAATCCGCTGGTGCATATCCGGCGCCACCAGGCAGCCCCGTAAACACACCCGTGTAGTTGAACGAGCCCAGAAAGCCATAGTTCGAGGAATTGATGTAGTTCTGCTGGTACCGCGTCGCCTGCCCGCCAATCGACAGCAGATGCTTGCCCTTCTGCCACGTCAGGTTGTCGTAATAGTTAAAGGGGCTCTGTTGCATTAACCGAGCGTTGTGATCTGGTGGGCTCTACGATGAGTTCATGTTCAAGCGTCGTCGTTTCCCGGTTGAGATCATCCTGCTCTGCGTTCGCTGGTACTGCAAGTACGGGATCA